>Ga0209986_10000459_pt1 | contig 38899 bp, 32 predicted proteins | sample BlataG_FD_183168 | JGI IMG/M metagenome (GOLD analysis project Ga0209986, IMG submission 183168) | Deep subsurface microbial communities from Black Sea to uncover new lineages of life (NeLLi) - Black_00105 metaG (SPAdes) (version 2) | ecosystem: Environmental > Aquatic > Marine > Oceanic >... | reverse complement strand
TCCACGAGATAGAAGTCCTGGACACCCCCTGGGTCCTGGATGCCCCCGTGCCGCCCCTGCGGATCCTGCGTATGAAGCCGGATACAGACCCATCCCGGTCAGCGCCCCACCAGCTTTTGGTTCACTTCGAGCGATTCAACTACCGACTGGCGCTACAGCCGGAGCGCCCCCTGCTGGTCAACCTGGGCGCCATCCTGAAGCGCCACGACCCGGACCTGCTGCTGACCTCCTGGGGAGATACCTGGCTCCTGCCGTACCTGCTCGAGCGCTCGCGCCAGCTCGGCATCCCCCTGCCGCTCAACCGCGATCCCAGTTTGGGGGTCGCGCACCGCCCGGAACGAACGTATTTCTCTTACGGGCAGGTAATTTACCGCGGCCGGCAGGTGCACCTGTTTGGACGCTGGCACCTCGACTGCCGCAACCTCATGCTGTGGGACGATTACGAGCTGGAGGGCGCCCTGGAGATAGCGCGTGTCACCGCCCTGCCGCTGCAGACCGCGGCGCGCGTCTCTCCCGGCACAGGCATCTCTTCCATGCAGATGCTCACCGCCCTGCGCACGGGTGTCCTGGTGCCCTGGCACAAACAGCAATCCGAACGTCCCAAGACCGCCCTGGAGATGTTCGCCGCCGACCAGGGTGGGCTGGTCTACCAACCCATCCAGGGGCTGCACCGCGACGTCGCCGGGATCGATTTCATCTCCATGTATCCGGGCATTATGGTGCATTTCAACATCTCCCCCGAAACGACCGGCGACCAGCGCCCGATGGCTGGTGAACTGGCTGAGATTGAGACGCCGCACGATGGCAAGCATCCCGGTCTGGTACCACAAACCCTTGCACCCCTGCTGGGTAAACGCCTGGCCTTTAAAAACCGTATGGCGATGGTACCGCGCTGGGACCCGCACAGAAAAGCTTACGAGGCGCGCGCCTCGGCTCAAAAATGGCTCCTGGTGACCTGTTTTGGATACCTGGGCTACAAGAACGCCCGCTTTGGGCGCATTGAGGCCCACGAGGCGGTCACAGCTTACGGGCGGGAGGCGCTGATGCGGGCAAAGGAGGCAGCCGAAGACCTAGGTTTCACCGTGCTGCACATGTATGTTGACGGTATGTGGGTCAAGAAACCCGGCGCCACCACCAGGGACGATCTGCAGCCCCTCCTGGATGCGATCTCTGAACGCACCGGTTTGCCGATCGCACTGGATGGAATCTACCGCTGGGTGGCTTTTCTTGCCTCCCGCCTGGACAAGCGCGTGCCGGTAGCAAACCGCTATTTCGGTGTCTTCCAGGATGGGACGCTCAAGGTGCGCGGGATTGAAGCCCGCCGGGGCGATTCTGCACCCTTCATCGTCGAGACGCAGATGCGGATATTGAAACTGCTGGCTGGAAACAAGCCCGTTGGTCTGGAATCCTGCCTCGCAGACATCCTAACACTGCTGCGCCGCAAACTGAGCGACCTGCGCAGCGGGCGCGTTCCCCTGAGAGACCTGCTGGTCAGTCAAAAGCTGAGCCGTGAACTTGACGAGTACCGCGTCCCATCGCCACCCGCCCGCGCCGCAGCCCAACTACAGGCTACCGGCAGGACGCTGCGAGCCGGTCAGCGGGTGCACTTCCTTTACACGCGCGGCAAGCCTGGCGTGTACGCCTGGGATCTGCCCGAGCCGCCGAATCCAGCCGCGATAGACACAGCACGCTACAAAGAACTGCTCCTGCGGGCGGCCAGTTCGGTGCTGGAGCCTTTCGGAATGAACGAGGACGAACTGGGTAAGAGGATTTACGGCTATACGCAGCGCGTGGAGCCCAGACTGCTGCGCAGCGGCATCCAAAGTACGGATGCTTGGCAAAAGCTTCGCTTTTGCAGCTATAAAAGGAACGTTGGGCAGTAAAGAACACTGGGCATCCACAGAGCAGATGCTTCGGCATCCGGCATCCAAAGTACGGATGCTTAACGGATGCTTAGCGCTCCTAATGACAACATGCTCATGTGCATGCCAGGCAGCGCTATCCAGTACAGTGACACCCTTAGTAATAGTGTCAGGTAGCTAAATTAATACTCGACTTCTACAGAAAGCTGGCGTCGCAGTTCGATGATCTCCCCCAGTAACTGCTGTTCGCGCCGGTCGGAGTTGTACTCCATCTCTTCGATTTGACTCAATAAATCGATGACCTGCTGCCGCATGTGAATCACAACGTCCACAGTCGACAAATCCAATTCCAGGTCATCACGCAGCCGCCGAATTACGGCCATCTGTCGAATATCCGCCTCGCTGTATCCCCTGCCGCCGCCCGTCATCACACGGGTTTGCAGCAGACCCTCTTGTTCGCATTGGAGTAAAAGCTCGCTGGATACTCGTGCTATCCGGGCTGCTGCCGAACGAGTATACATCATTCCATCATCCGTCGATCGAAGCGCGAGAATATATTTCATTTTCTCATATCCTTCAATTGCTCGAATAGATTCTTTTCTTCCTGGTTCAGGTCCTTTGGAAGTCGTATTTGGACCGTGGCATACAAATCGCCGCGCTCATCCTTGGCTTTTAGTTTCGGCATACCAAGACCTTTTAATCGGAAAACCTTACCGTTATCCGTTTCTGGTGGGATGTTTAATTTTACTGTTTTATCCAGGGAGCGGACTTCGGTTTCGCCACCCAATAATGCGACATACAGATCGATTGGCACGACAATCTTTAAGTTGTCTCCTTCCCGTTGGAAAACGTTGTGGGGTTTGACCTCAACCTTCAGGTACAGGTCGCCCGATTCGCCCCCCCCAACTCCACCTTGACCCTGGCCGCGCAGTCGAATTCGAGACCCCGATTTTACACCAGGAGGTATTTTGGCTTCAATTTTGCGACCGTCATCCCATTGAAGCACTCGTGTCGCGCCGTGAAAAGCCTCCTCCAAGTTGATTTGAACATTGTGCTCACTGTTGCGACCTTGTCGAGGGCGAGGTGTAAATTCACGCTCTCTTATATCTTCAAACCCGGTGGGACGTGAACCTCCCATACCGCCGAACAGAGTCTCGAAGAAGTCCGAAAATCCACCCGAACCGCCTCCGAACATTTTCTGAAACTCCTCCGGTGACACAGTGCGAGTATGAGCTCCACCACCCCCGGGTCGTCCACCCCAGGTGCCCCAATCGAAATCGTCCGGTCTGCCACCGCCGCGCGTGTACTGCTTCCATTGTGATCCAAATTGGTCGTACTTTTTACGCTTCTCAGAGTCAGAAAGGACTTCGTAGGCCTCATTTACTTCCTTGAACTTCTCTTCAGACGCCTTGTCACCCGGGTTTACATCAGGATGATACTGGCGCGCTAGCTTGCGATAGGCTTTTTTAATTTCATCCTGCTCAGAGTTCTTGCTAACACCCAAGGTCGTATAATAATCCTTATAATCCATAATTCTTTAACTGTACTCCATAAATAGTTTTTGATTTACGGTCTGAATTAGTCCCACTTGATCATATTTGTGTTTCACAATTATATATTCTAGCACGCAATCACTTGTACAGGCATACAGGTTATAAATCATCCAAATGCAGGTGATCCTTTACCCCCAGAAGCCCGGCGACCGCCGCTTACCCGCAGTAGAATTACACCAGCGATGATCAGAGCACTGCCCATCAACTGCGGCACGGTGAATCTTTCCCCCAACAGAAAATAAGCTAATAACGCGGTCATAACGGGCTCCAATGTAGCGATCAAATTCGCCACACTGGCAGGAAGATACGACAAGCTCACGGTGTACAGCCCGTATCCTCCTAACGTTGGACCCACAGCGAGCATGACCAGAACTGCCCATCCCATCCAGGCACCATCCAACCAAAATAAATTTCGAAAAGAGTAAACCACAGGTAGATTAGCAGGAAATAGATTAAACAGCAGTAAAAAAAAGGCTGCAAAACCAAATGAGTACAGCATGGCCGTCCAGGGATTAATAGAGCGTTCCGCAGAAGCCTTCCCCATAATGCTGTAAGCTGCAAACCCCAAACCCGACAGCAATCCTGTGACGATACCGATGGTGTTTACCTGCCAAACAGAAGAATCATAGGCGCCCGAAATGAAGACACAACCGATTAGGCTAAGCAGAACCGCGATTATTCTCACACCACCCACTCGTTCCGAAAAGAACCACCATCCAAGTATTGCTGTGAAAGCAGGCGAGCTGAAGACCAGCACAGTCGAAACCGCGGCGCCGTTTAAGCCAACTGAAACTATCCATATCGCATTGAAGGAAGAGAGGATGAAACCATACAAGACCATAAATTTCAGATTTCTGCCAGCCAGGCGGAAATTCGTGCGATTAAAGATAAGAAACACAGTAACTAAAGCGGCAAACACAAATGCATCTCGCCAGAAAGCTAGCACCAGCGGTGGGAGCAGATATGTATCGGTTAAAAAGCGAATGAGTATAGCCGTGAATGACCACACGGCTGTCGCCGTGAGGCATATCAGATATCCTCTTGAGTCCTTAGTGGTCGATTTTGTCCCCGAGGAGAAATCACTCAATTCTCGGCTCCGTATAGAAAAGATTTTTAACGGTCGTGGTTAAAAACATTATTTTGTAGAATCATACCATTCAATTCAGGTTGTTAATCCTTGTAAAAATTCTTCTAGAGTCCTTACAGTTTAAGATTGTTGCTGCGAGGCTTGTCCTGAGCTTGCGAAGGAACTACGACAAAACAGTTTCCTTGTCTACCGGGGGATTGGGCATCCGGCATCCAAAAAATGGATGCTTAAAGAACGAATGCTTAAGAACAGATGCTTCGGAATCCGGCATCCACAGAACGGATGCTTAAGTACGGATGCTTAACGCTGCCTCGCAGACACTGTAGTGGAGAGTGCTGCCTCATTCATGAGTGGCTCAAAATACATGAGAGGGTGAATGAAGTTCACCTTGGCATTTCCGGCTCAAATTACATGAGCGGCTCAGAATACATGAGCGGCTCACTTCCAGTGAGCTTGGCATATTTGCGAGTTTCAATCGCAAAATGCTGACGTACTTAAAAATACGCTTCTCGATAAGCGGCGATGATCATCCTATCCGTCGTAACGAGCTATTAAGGCGACATTGTTAATACATAAAAGCAGTACTCATTTATGTAGAGTTTAAATTTCTTCGAATTCCGATTTCAGACAAATTTAGAAGGGCCCAAAAGTCTGTTTCCATTTTTATGGGAATGGCGAAAATAGCAAAACCTAAGCGGTACTTAAGACAATTTCAAATTTAAATTGATAGTTTCCAACGAAATACAGCTAAAAATATTGACAATATTGCGAAATCCGGTAAAATGCAGCCATGATCGATGGTCTTGATAGAGCCATCATTTCATTTCTCCAATTTGATGGGCGCATGTCTTTTACAAAGATTGCCGCTGAATTGGGCATTTCTGAGGGGACAGTACGCCGCCGCGTCAAACAACTCACCGAAAGTCGGACAGTGCAAATCGTGGCCGTTGTCGAACCTCATGAATTAGGTTGGACGGAGGCTGCCATGATTGGGATCTCTGTGAAATCAAACCTGATCACCGAGGTGGCTGAAGCTATCGCTCAGCTACCTGAAGTATCATACTTATTCCAGGCTGCCGGCGAATTTGATTTTTTTGCTGAAGTCTATTGCCGGGATCGAGAACATTTCGTTTCCTTCCTCAATAACAAATTGCAACAGGTGCCCGGCGTGGAAAGGACTCAATCTTTCTTGATTCTCAAGATGCACAAACTATCCTATCGCTGGGGCGAGGCTGGGCCATCCGAATTCGATTACCCTCCAGACAGTCTCCCGGAGCAGCGCGAGAAAGTGCCTTAAGCGGACGGGTGTCCAGGTTTGCGTTGCAACAGGAACTGATTATGAAAACAATACATAACCCCAAAGCCATCGCTGAACTTGTCCACAGTAAATCGGTTGAAATATTAGAAGAGGTCGGTTTTTGTGTGCCAGACGATGATGTTCTGGCACGTCTTGATTCTGCTGGTTTTCCTGTGGATTCGAAGACACAAATGGTTCGCTTGACCCCAAAGTTGTTGGAAACCGCTTTACAGACCCTCCCCATGGATGTGGTCCTCCACAACCGGAATGGTGAACGTCTGCCTCACTTCGGGGATGATTCTTGCTTCATGGGAGCGGGAACCCCCGTAAATGTATTCGACCTCCATTCCGGGGAGCATCGATCGGCCACCCGGCAGGATGTCCGCCAATTGGTCATCATCCAGGATGCCCTATCCCAGGTGGATATTGTTCGTCCTACCGTGACCGCCACCGACCAGGGGGAATATTCAGACATTGTGGAGATAGCAGAGGCGCTGCGAAACACCACCAAACCCGTTGTCCACCGCACTCTTTCCCCTGATCGCGTAGACGCGGCTGTTGAGATGCTGTATACGGTTGCCGGCGGGGAGCGAGCCTTCCATGCCAGTCCCAACTTCGCCACCTTATACTGTCCCATCAGCCCAGGGTACTTCACACCCGAAAATGTACACTGCATGCTCCGTTGGGCCGAAAACCGCATCCCCATCACATTGCTCAGCATGGCCATGGGCGGCGCATCAGCCCCAGTCACACTCTTGGGTGAGTTAATTGTCATCAACACTGATATCCTGGCCTGGATCGTTGTTCTCCAAATTCTTTACCCTGGAACGCCCCTGCTATACGGCAGCGTATCAGCGGTGCTCGACATGCGCACAGGATTGCTGCCGTTGGGAGCCCCAGAACGGGGGATGATCAACAGCGGAGCCGCCATTATGGGCAACTACTACGGAATCCCATCCATGTGCGGTGGTCTCTCCTCAGACGCCAAGCAGTTGGATGCTCAAGCCGGCTTCGAAAAAGTTAACACTGCTATCCCACTCCTCCAACAAGGCGCTACCATTATTTATGGCGTTGGCGCAACCGATGCGGGATCGACGATCTCGTATACGCAGATGGTTTTCGATAACGAGATCATCGCTGGGGTGCGTCGCATGTGGGGGGGAATCACCCTACATGATCCTACCGAGGAAGTTGAACTGATCAAAGCGCAAACCCCGCGAGGCAATTTCATGTCAGCCCCGCATACTAAGCGCAATTATCGACGGCATTGGTACCCGGAGATCATCAGCCGGGATACCTATGATACCTGGAAAGAGAAGGGTGAAACCATTGAGCATATCTGCCGCCGGATGGCTCAGGATATTGTGCAAAATCATCAACCATCTCCATTATCAGCCGATGTTGAAGCAGAATTGGAGCGTATCGTGCGTTGTTATCTACCAGACTTTCATTTTGAATAGTATCGGGAACACGAGAAATATTAGGAGACAAAATATGTCCGCCGAACAACCCTCCATTAAACCGATTCGTACGCCATATAAATTAAACTTCCTGGACGACGAGCAATTGAATAATCTACAGGAAGCTACGCTCACGATCATTGAGAATACCGGTGTCCAATTTCCATCAGACAAGGCGTTATCCATCTTTGCAGATCACGGGGCAGACGTGGATCATAAAACTCAAATCGTAAAAATTCCGCGCGACCTTGTGCTCAATAGCATGTCCACCCTGCCGCGGTACCCCATTCTAGGAGCGCGCAACCCCGAATTCGACCTGTATTTGCAGGAGGGGGTCTCTTTTTTCACCAACGACGGATGCGGACACCAGGTGGTTGATTTTAAGACGGGTGAGCGACGCGCTTCAACAAAAGCCGATGTCGGCATGATGGCTCGAATCAACGATTATCTATCCTCCATGGCCTTCAGCTGGACCATGGTTAGCGCACAAGATTGTGGAGCTACATCCCCATTGCACGAGATGAATATCACCTGGAGAAATAACACCAAGCACTACCAGAGTGTGACCATGATGGGGGAGGAGATTTGCCGCTACGGAGTCGAGATGGCAACCGTCCTGCGGGGCAGCCAAGAAGAGGTTCGACGCCGTCCGCCGATCTCGCTGATTGTGTGCACCATTGCTCCGCTAGTTCAAGATAAAGAGGCGATCGAGGGTGCCCTGGTGTTGGCTGAGGCCGGCATCCCTGTCGTAATGATGTCTATGCCAACAATGGGCACCACTGCGCCAGCCACTTACGCAGGAGCGCTGGTCGTTGGCGACGCAGAGGTCATCAGCGCCTCCGTGCTGGTGCAATTAGCTTTCCCAGGCGCTCCTGTTTTTCATTCCATCCTCCACGCCTGGGCCGACCCCCGCACTGCAGCCTACGTAGGATACCCCCAGGATTCGCGAGTGCGTTACGCGGCTGTGGAGATGGCCCACCATTGGGGGATGCCAGCCCTGGGTGGTGCCTTCGGCACGGAAAGCTCCGAACTGGATGGCTGGCGTTCAGCAGCTGAAGTGGCCAGCGACCCTCTCTTGGTGAGCTTGGCTGGATCTGAGATCGTCACCGGTATTGGCCTGCGTGACACCTACACCCTGCTCTACCCCGAAGCCATCATTTTGGACGATGATCTCTATCACCATGCGCGCTTCTCCCTGCTCAATATGGATATCGACCCCGAGACTCTGGCTGTCGATATCATCAACGAAGTAGGACCGGGCGGCCATTTCTTGAGCCAGAAGCACACTCGCAAACACATGCGCACCTCTATGGTACGGGGTGTCATACACCAATTAGATGCGATAGGCAAATATAGGGATCCGGTGGAATATGCTCGCGAGAGGGTTGCCTGGATCTTGGAGAATCACCACCCGGAACCACCGCCAGATGATGTGCAGCGTGAAATCGATCGCATATTACAAACCGCGGATAAAGAGTTGAAAGCTTAGACCTGAGAGAGAAATTGTGAACAAGAATTCACCAAGAAGCCAAGGCTTTTTTATGCCCGCTGAGCGGGAACCTCATGAAGGTACCTGGTTACAGTGGCCCCACGATGGCCCCTTCCCAGATGAACAGATACGCCTGGAGTCTCTATGGCTGGCGATGACCGATGCGCTCCATGATCATGAAACCGTACATATCGTCGCGGTAGATGAGCGCCAAGGGGAACATATCCAACACCAAGCGACATACTACGGTTGGGATGAGAGCAGCATTGATATTCACGTTATCGAAACCGATGATGTGTGGGCGCGCGATAACGGTCCCATTTTCCTGGTTAACGATTGTGGTGAACTGGCCATCACCGCATGGAATTTCAATGGCTGGGGGGAACGTTATCCTTTTAATAATGATAGGTTGGTACCTGAAAATGTAGCTGCGGCGCTGTCAATTCCCTTGTTCACTGCCCCCATCACCCTGGAGGGTGGTGGTCTCGAAGTTAATGGTAAGGGAACCTTGATCGCCACCCGCAGTTCTATCATCAACCCCAATCGCAATCCTGGTAAAAGCCAGGCCGAGATCGAAGCAGCGCTAAAAGAATACCTTGGGATTAAACATATCATCTGGCTTTCTGGTGCATCACGGGAGTTTTGTGACGCCGTCGGCAGTGATACCGATCTCCACATCGATGGTTATGCCCGTTTCACCGACGAATCTACGGTGGTGTACACCTGGACCGACGACGAATCCAACATCTTTTACTCGGTCCTCAAACAACATAGAGACGAACTGCGCAGTGCCACAACTGAATCAGGTAAACCTTTGACGTTAATTCCGCTTCCTAAACCTGAGAATGCCGCGTATTCGACCCTGAACAATTCCACACGGCCGCCCTTCGAAACTACTTCTTCATTGGCTGTTTATGCGAACTTCTACATCGCCAACAATATAGTTTTGGCCCCAGTGTACGGTGACATCAACGACGCAAGAGCAAAAAGCATCCTCGCCGAGCAGTTCCCAAATCGCGAGATCATCGGCCTGCCGGCGAGCGTGTTAGCCGATATGGGCGGCATGATGCACTGTGTGACCCAACAGCAACCAATAATTATGGAATAGCAAGGAGAATATTTTGACAGAGATCTCCCACAATCCGAATGATTTCTACATGCCCGCCGAGTGGGAGCCCCACGAAGGCACCTGGCTGCAATGGCCCCAAGACATTGTTTATCGCGGATATGAACTGAAACTTGAACGTATCTGGCTGAACATGGTGGAGGCTCTCCACGATCACGAGAATGTTCACCTCGTCGTCAGCTCTGAGCGGCAACAAGAACAGGTTGCCAATCAGCTTTTGTATCACAAAATCGGTCTGAAGAATGTCGACTTCCATATTATCCCCACCAACGATGTCTGGGTGCGCGATAATGGCCCTATCTTCGTCGTTAATGACGAGGGTGATGTAGCCATTACTGATTGGGTCTTTAATGGTTGGGGAGACCGGTTCCCCTACGATTTAGATGATAAAGTACCCGCCGCTATAGGCATGGAACTGGAAATCCCGGTATTCCAGGTCCAGATGGTGCTGGAGGCTGGAGCCGTGGATGTCAACAGCAAAGGCACCTTTCTGGCAACCAAAACATCCATCATTGACCCCTACCGCAACCCCGGGATGAGCCAGTCAGACATAGAAACGGTTCTGAGCAAGTATCTGGGCGTAACGAACTTTATATGGTTGACAGGAGCAGGTCGAGGCGAATGCGATCAATGGGGTGATGAAACTGATTCTCATATTGATATCGTGGCTCGCTTTGTTGACGAATCCACTGTCCTCTATAACTGGACGAATAATTTAAGCGATCCCCGATATAAAATGTTGGCTAAATCCTTGGATGAATTGAGCACCGCTACCACCGAATCAGGCAAACCCCTCACATTGGTTCCCCTACCGCTTCCTGAAGTCTACCAGACATCTTCAATGACCGATTGGCGCAATAGCTCATTAACTGACGCGGCCTATAGCAACTATCTGATCGCCAATAATGTTGTTCTGGTACCAGTGTACGGGCATAAAAACGACGAACACAGCCTGAAGATCATTGCCGAACATTTCCCTGGCAGGGAAGTTATTGGGATCGAGGTCGTCGCCCTGATCGAACATGGCGGTGCAATTGGCTGCGTCACACAGCCACAACCCCTCCCTTTGAAGAAATGATGATGGAGCCTAATATGAAGAAGATGGTCAATCTCGGTCTGATCCAAATGACATGCAGCGCAGATATTGGGGGGAATTTCGACAAGGCAGTAGGTTTCATCAAGGACGCCGCGCAGCAAGGCGCGCAGATCGTCTGCACTCAGGAGCTATTCAAATCGCTGTATTTCTGCCAAATTGAAGACTGGCAAGCATTTAACCTTGCCGAAGAGATCGGCGCAAGCAGCTCTACCGTCATGAGGCTGAGGGAATTAGCAGCTGAATTGCAGATTGTGTTGATTGCCAGCCTGTTCGAAAAACGTGCTTCAGGCATCTACCACAACACAGCCGTGGTCATGGATGCCGATGGAAGGTACCTGGGAAAGTACCGAAAGATGCACATCCCCGATGACCCACATTATTATGAAAAGTTTTACTTCACCCCAGGCGACCTCGGATATAAGGTCTTCAAAACCAAATATGCGGACATCGGCTTGCTGATCTGCTGGGACCAATGGTTCCCAGAAGCCGCCAGATTGTTGGCCTTACAAGGCGCCGAGATCATCTTCATTCCCACCGCAATCGGATTTTCGACCCCAGAAGATGGATTAAGCTACCGGGATGCCTGGCAAATTGTTCAGCAGGGTCATGCCGTTGCCAACGCCTGCTTTCTAGCTGCGGTGAACCGGGTAGGATTCGAGGCTGACCCTTCAAAATCGCGCGTGCCATCTCATAGTAACTTCACGGGTGTAGGTCCCGGAGGGGAAAGCGGAATAAATTTTTGGGGTCGGAGCTTCATTGCAGATTCCGATGGTAAGATTGTAAAACAAGCATCTCAGGAGGAGGAAGAGATTTTGCTGTGCACAATCGATTTAACTCATGTCGAAGAGACAAAAAAAAGGTTTTCCTTCCCCTATCGTGACCGCCGAGTTGACAGCTATCAAAATTTGTTAAAATTATACTCAGATTAATCCATCTTGGAGGTAATATGTACAGCGAAACACCCCCTCTTGAACCGATCGTGCCTGCTTATCAGATTAAAATTCTAAGTGACAAACAATTGGATCAATTTAAATCTTCCACTTTCGAAATCCTGGAGGGGACCGGTATACACTGTCCCTCGGAACGAGCTTTGAAAATTTATGCCGAAAATGGCGCCGTTGTCGATTTCGAGAAGCAGATTGTCAAGCTGCCTCCGGATGTTGTGCTGGAAGCCCTTTCTCACGCACCGCGTTATTACACAATGGGGGCTCGCTCCGAAGCCTTCGATTTGGATCTGTCGCGAAAGGTTCTTTATGAAGCGACAGATGGCACAGGGACAAAAACAATCGATTACGTAACACGTGAGCTGCGTTCATCCGTCAAAGACGATGTAGCTAAATCGGCGCGCGTGTCAGATTATTTGTCCTGCATCAGTTTTTACTGGCCCATGGTCAGCGCCCAGGATCACCCTATCATACCTTCCCTGCACGAGTTAGATGCTTCTTTTAACAATACGGTTAAGCATGTTCAGACGCCAACAGTTGTGGATGAGATCACAACACGTTATGCAGTAGAAATGGCCAAGGTTGTCGCAGGCAGTGAGGAAGTAATGCGTAAACGCCCACCGCTCTCCCTGCTTATCTGCACCATCGCACCATTGGCGCAAGATGTTGGCGGCATGGAGGCGGCCTTGGTAGCTGCAGAGGCCGGTATACCGGTTGGCTTTATGGCCATGCCCAATACCGGCTCGACAGCACCCGCTACGCTTGCAGGAACCCTTGCTGTTGGCGACGCCGAGATTGTCTCAGCTATGGTGCTGATCCAGATGGCTTTTCCAGGTGCGCCAATTTATCATTCGTTCATGCCGGGGATGACCCACCCACGCACCGGCGCCTACTATGGCCATGACAGCCACGTATATGCGATTGGCGTTGAGCTAGCTCATATGTGGGGGGTACCCACGTTGGCCGGAACATTTGGCTCGGGTTCTCATTCGCTGGGGTGGGAGACTGGAATGGGGGGAGGCACGACTTCATTGCTATGCGCACTATGTGGAGCGGAAACCGGCAGTGGGATGGGATTAATTCGCGGCAGCACACTTCTTTACCCTGAGGCCTTGATTTTGGATAGGGAACTTTATCATAGTGTTCGCAATGATGCGGCAGGGCTGAATACCAGCACAGACCACATGGCCCTGGACGTGATCCAAGCGGTTGGGCCTCGCGGCCATTTCCTCAGGGAGAAGCATACACGTGACTATTTCCACAAATTGGAATTTTCAGAAGTATTGCGCATTCCTGGTAAAAATAGTGGCTATCGCGATCCGTTTGAGGTGGCCCGAGAAAATACCGACTGGATTTTGGAGAATCACCACCCAGAACCGTTAAGCGAAAACCAGCAAAGTGAATTGACTCGTATTATTGAAGCGGCAGAGCGAGAATTGAGTCAGGAGGATTAAGTCTTTGGAAACATTGTTGAAAGTACTGGCTGAGGACGAAAAAGCCCAGATACATGAGCGCACGCTGAAGATATTGGCAGAAACGGGGGTTCAAGTCAATACCGAAAAAGGGCGCAAATATCTTAAAGATGCGGGCGCTGATGTAGACCAAAATACAAAAATCGTCCGCTTTCCCCGCTCGCTGGTTGAGGAGTCGCTCAAATTGGCCCCGAAAGATTTCACCTTAAGTGCCCGCAGACCTGGATGGGACTTAAAAATGAACAGCGGGGACTGCGCTTTGATTGTGGACGGTGAGGGAATTTCTGTGATTGACCGCAAAACAGGCGAGCATAGGCCGTCCACCTTCAAAGATTGTCTGGAAGCCACACGCCTGATTGATGCTTTGGATGAGGTTGGGGTTTTCTGGGACATGGCCGTACGAAGTGACCAGGAAGAGTCTATTCCCGAAACAGTGCGGTATTGGGGGCATATCTTTAGTAATTTTTCCAAACACGTACAGGATTCCTCACCCAGAGCTGAATACAGTCCTTGGCTGTTGGAAATTTTGCAGGCGGTGTTTGGTGATAAAGAGACCATCCGCAAAACCCACCCGTTTTCTTTTCTGGTTTGCCCTCAATCGCCCTTGATCATTGAAGAACAACACACCGATGCTTACCTTGAGCTTATCGGATGGGATATTCCGATTGCCGTCATGCCAATGCCCTTGATGGGTGGCACGGGCCCTGGCAGCATGATCTCGATGGTTATTCTGTGCAACTGCGAAATCTTGGCAATGCTGTGTCTGATCCAGGCTGCCGATCCAGGTACACCCTTCATCTGTGCACCCGTATCAGCATCCATGAATCCGCGCACAGGATTATACAACGCCGGAGCAATTGAGAATGGCTTGCTAAGCTCGGCAGGCATTGAGATGGCCCGTTATTATGGTCTGCCGGTCGAAGGATCTGGAGGTTCAACCGATGCGTTTGCTCCTGGGATTCAGACCAGCTATGAACGCTCTATGAATTTCTTGTTGCCAATGTTATCCTGGCCCGATTTGATTGTGGGGGCTGGTCTGATGGGAGGTTCGATGGTCTTGAGTCTGGAGCAATTGGTGATTGATGCTGAAGTATTCCGGATGGCAAAACAAGCCCACCGGGGTATCTCAACCTGTGATGAGATGTGGCTGGATAATGTTATCCAGCGCGTTGGCCCAGGTGGTAATTTCCTGGGTGAGAAATCCACCGCGGTTAGCATGCGTTCAGGGGAGTGGCTAATCCCTAAACTCGGTTTTCACAAAACCCAGAAAGCCTGGGAAAATTCAGGAAAGAGAGATATCCTAGATGAGGCACGGGAGAAAGTCGACCAGATCCTGAAGAACCATAAACCATTACCGCTTGCGGATGAGATCCAGGGCGAACTGAATTGGATCTACAAAAAGGCACAAGAGGAAGCTGGCTAACCCGCCTGATTGGCTGGATGGTAGATGAACATATGACAGAGTCCATAAAACATCTTTCCCCTGTCTACAGACACCTGACCGAGATCCAACCTGAACGTATCGAAGGTATTTTCCTTTACGACTCTGCAGGGGGGCGGTATTTAGATTTCTCCAGCGGTACCGGTGTTACTTACGCCACATCACCCCAGGGAGTGGATCATACCAGCAGTTTGACAATACGCGCCAAGATTGATCACTTAGACACCACCATCCAAGTAGAGGCTTCCCGGAGGGCACAGATCAATGAGGTAGATCGTGTATATAACTGGGAATCAGAGATATTAGAATGAAGATTGAGGTTCACTTACACACAACATTACGACTTCAAACTCCAGATGAAATCCTGGATAAGTTAACTATCAATTTGCCAGGTGGGAGCTCAATTCAAGATGTGCTTGAATAATATTCGATCGATCTTTATCCTAATTCCCTCTTGCTGGTGCTCAACGGACGAACTGCAACCAGGGATCAGATCCACACAGACGGAGATGTTGTTAATCTTATGACCACTGTATCAGGAGGGTAGCCAATGTTCACCACTTAACTTCAAGATCCTCAAAAGCATTAGAGCCCAAAAACCTGACTAGGACTCAATTGGGTACCATTCATAAATCTAATTTTTCTGGAAAAGGAGATCAAAATGAAAGTACTGGTATTAGGAGGAGCGGGAGCAGTCTGCAGTGAGACCACCCGGGACCTGGCACAATACAGCACGTTCGACGAAATAGTGGTTGCAGAATACAACCTGGACGCTGCCAATAAACTGATTAAGGAAATTGGCGATCCAAGATTAAAAGCTGTCCCATTTGATGCGAAAGATTACGACTCAATGTTGGAATTGTTTCCAGGTCATGATGTGGTGATCAGTGGTTTACCCTGTGAATATGATCCGGTGGTCACCAGGGCTTGTGCTGAGGAAGGTGTGAACGGATTGGATGTAGCCACAGAAGAAGACCAGTGGAGCTATGATGCTGTTGCCAAAGAAAAAGATATTGTCTACATCCCTGGCGTGGGTGCGACACCCGGGATCACCAACGTTATGGCCAAACATGCTGCAAACCAGATGGATGAAGTTGAGGATATCCAGATCAATTTTGCCGCCTTCCGCTGCCCTGCACCAGCTCCAGGCTTGTTAGTAACCTTTCTGTGGGAATTCAATCCTAAAACTGAAACCAGGTTCTATTATGAAAACGGAGAGTACCACTTGGTTGGACCATTTGAGGGATTAAAAACGGTGGACTATAAAGGAGAAATCGGCGTTCAGGAAGTCTGTTATATCCCTCATCCTGAAACACGAACCATACCCAAAAGCCTGGGTGTCAACAATGTATCTGTGCACGGATGTTTCCCGCCCCAGGCCATGAATCTTGCTAAAACTATGCTAGAATGGGGTTTATTTGACGAGGTGCCCTTCACCTACAAGGGTGTTGAGACCAATACCCTTGATATGATGCTCGAACTATTGCTTCGATCACCCCGCACCAAGGAAACTCCAGTCTGGGGATATGGATTGGTCGTGGAAGTATTTGGTAAAAAAGATAGCAAAGACCTCAAAATAAAACTCTGGAATGAACATCCTCCGATGAGCGAATGGGGTGGGAAAGCAGCCTATTACAAGAATATAGCCATTCCTCTCAGTATCGGTGCTCAAATGATTGCCCGGGGAGATATCAGCCTTCGGGGAGTCGTACCCCCTGAATTGGCCATCGATCCAGAAATGTTCTTTGATGAGCTGAAGATCCGGGGTATCAAGGTGTTCGAAGAAACAGAATGGCTCTAATTTGAGCTAACTTGTGATGATGAGGTAAGTAATCCCCTCTATTAACAGGCAGAGGTCATTCATGCGAATATTTTTGCTTGGTTGCGCAGGAACAATGGGCTGCATCACTGTTCAAGCTCTGGTGGGTGATCAACAGTTGAAATATATCACCAGAAAATCTTAAAAATGAAAAACAAATAATGGAAATATATTCCAAAACACCTAATATTATCTCGATATCCTCTCACCATAAGATTGAAATATTAAGTCCATCTGAAATTGATACACTTCGAAAAGGGACGTACCAGCTGTTAGCGGATGTAGGGGTGCATTACTCCTCCAAGAAGGCGTTAACAATATTTGCTGATCATGGTGCTGAGGTTGACTGGGATTCTAAGATTGTTCGCATTCCTCCGGATTTGGTAGATGAAGCGATGGCAACCGCGCCGCGAACTATAGTTCTTGGGGGGCGTGAACCACGTTTTGATCTTACTCTTGATGGCAGTTGTTCATACCTGACAACGGATGGCTGCGGTGTGCATGTGATCGATCTGCATACCCGCGAAAAGCGGGCCTCGAGGAAAGCAGATGTCGCAATGATGGCCCGCGTAGGTGATGCCATTCCATTGTTAAGTTTCTTCTGGCCATCGGTCAGCGCCCAGGATTTTGGAAAAACCGCCCCTTTGCATGAATGCCATGCTGGACTAACAAACACCTTAAAACACGTTCGAGGTGGGACAACGGTGAATCCTGAGTTAGCACCATACCTGGTCGAAATGGCGACTGTTGTCGCCGGCAGTGAGTCTGAACGTCGGAGTCGCCCACCAATTTGCGCCAATATCTGCGGAATTGCTCCCCTCAGCCATGATGAACATGGCATTGAATCAGCACTGATCTATGCCGAAGCTGGTATCCCAATCAGTTTTATGGCCATGCCAAACATGGGATCAACTGCCCCTGCGTCTGTTCTTGGGGCAATCGTGCAAGGAGACGCCGAATCAGTAAGTGCAATGATTTTAATGCAATTGGCCTACCCTGGTACCCCTGTATTTCATTCTATCATCACGTCGCTGATGAATCCCCGAACTGGAGGATACATTGGAGATATGCCATTACCGGTGAGACTTATTGCTGTTCAAATGGCCCATGCCTGGGATGTGCCCAGCCTGGGAGGAGGTTCTTTCAGCAGTGATGCATCGGATATTGGTTGGCAATCTGCTTTTCAGGCGTGTTTTGGGGGCATACAAATACCCCTGGCTGGGGGGGAAATATGCGGTTATCTGGGATTGATGAATTCATCCATGATCCTCTATCCCGAGCAGATCATGCTGGATGCTGAGATCGCCTTGAACGTCTATGAAACCTATAAGGCATTTGAATTTAAGTATCTGGACGTTAACTTGGATGTGATAAAAGAAGTAGGTCCTCAGGGGCATTTCCTGCGCCAGAAACATACCCGAGACCACATGCGTGATTTTCATTATTCACCCTTCTTCGATCAACTTGATCAAGATGGCAATCTGAGAGAACCGCGGGAGATCGCCCTGAAGAATTTTAAGGAATTGGAGAAAAACCACCATCCAGAGCCGCTGCCTCAAAGTGTGTTAAAGGAATTGGATAAGATCTTGGCAGCCGCAGAAAATGAATTAACACAAGAGGTATAACCCTTGGAAACTTATTTACGAGTTCTTTCAGAAGACGAAAAAACGCAAGTACACGAGCGAACTCTGAAAATACTGGCGGAAACCGGTGTGAAAGTGAAAACCAAATTAGGGCGCCAGTACCTCAAAGATGCTGGAGCGCAGGTTAACGAAAATACGGAAATCGTACGTTACCCCCGTACTTTGGTTGAAGAATCGCTGCACCTGGCCTCCAAGGAATTCACCCTAGGGGCGCGCAGACCCGGATGGGACCTGCCGATGAACGCCGGTGAGTGCGCCCTGATCGCCGATGGCGAAGGGATATCTATCATCGACAGGAATACCGGGGAACAAAGACCGACAACCTTCGATGATTGGTTGGAAGCCACGCGCTTGATCGACTCACTGGATGAGGTCGGCGTATACTGGGCTATGGCAGAAGGCGGAGGTGGAGACGAGTCTATTCCCGATTCAGTCAACTACTGGCGGCACATTTTTAGCAATTTCTCCAAGCACGTACAGGATGCATCGCCGAATGCCGTTCATAGCCCCTGGTTGCTGGAGGTGCTGCAAGCAGTTTTTGGCGACAAAGAGACCATCCGCCGAACGCACCCATTTTCGTTTTTAATCTGCCCTCAATCACCACTGATCATTGAGGGACAGCACACTGACGCTTACCTAAAGCTCAACGGCTGGGATATCCCGGTTGCAGTCATGCCCATGCCGTTGATGGGGGGAACCGGTCCCGGTAGCATGATCTCCATGACCATCCTTTGCAACTGCGAAGTTTTATCTATGCTCTGTTTGGTTCAGGCTGCCGATCCTGGAACACCATTCATCTACGCGCCGGTGTTGGCAGTGATGAACCCGCGCTCGGGAATGTACAGCGCAGGCGCTATCGAAAATGCCCTGCTCAGTTCTGCTGCTATCGAAATGGCCCGTTATTATGGGCTGCCCGTGGAAGGTACCGGCGGCGGTACAGACACTTATGCTCCTGGAATTCAAGCCAGCTATGAACGCGCACTAAATTCAATGATACCGATGTTGTCCTGGCCAGATATGATCGTCGGTTGCGGACTATTGGGAGGCTCGATGATCCTGAGTCTGGAACAATTAGTGATCGACTGCGAAATATTTAGGATGAGCAGGCAGGCCCACCGAGGGGTACTATCCAGTGATGAGATGTGGTTGGATGAAGTCATCCAGCGTGTTGGCCCGGGGGGTAATTTTCTGGGCGAAAAATCTACGATTGCCAGCATACGCTCCGGAGAGTGGTTGATCCCCTGTCTTGGTGTGCATGAATCCCAGAAAGCCTGGGAAAGCTCTGGAAAGAAAGATATCATCGAAGAAGCCCGGGGAAAAGCAGCAAGTATTCTTGCTACTTATAGACCGTTACCCCTTGGAGATGATATTGAGAAAGAGTTGGAAAATATCTACAAACGAGCCCAAGAAAGCTTGGGTGGTTAAGTTGTAAGTTGGAGAATGTAATGTGAACACAAACAATCTAGATCATCTCTCTCCCGTCTGGACTCACCTCACCCACATACAGCCCGAGCGCGCGGAAGGGATTTATCTCTTCGACGCCGATGGCAACCGCTTCACTGACTTCACCTGTGGTATTGGAGTCACCAACACGGGTCATTGTCACCCTCGAGTGGTACAAGCCATCCAGGAGCAGACCGAAAAGCTCATCTTCGGTCAGATGAATATCGTCATCCCGCCCGTGTCAGTAGCATTAGTTGAAGCGCTCAACGTAATCACACCTACGGCCATCGACACCTTCTTTCTCTCAAACAGCGGTGCTGAAGCCGTAGAGGCCAGCGTCAAACTGGCACGTCATGCTACTGGAAAACGCAACATCATCGTCTTTCAGGGCAGCTTTCATGGACGCACTGCTCAAACCATGGCAATGACAACTTCGAAATATATATATCGTCATGATTACCAACCGCTGCCTTCGGGGATATTTGTTGCACCCTATCCCTACAGTTACTTTTACAGGTGGGACGAAGAGAAAACTACAGAATTCTGCATGCGGCAATTGGATTTACTCCTGCATGGTCAGACAACCTCTGAGGATACCGCCGCAATCATAATCGAGCCGCTGCTCGGCGAGGGTGGCTATGTCCCTGCACCACTGGGATTTTTACAAAAGCTACGTGAGCTCTGCACAGGAAACGACATTCTCTTCATCGCCGACGAAGTGCAATCCGGCTTCGGTCGAACAGGGGAGTTCTTCGCTTACGAACATGCCAGCATCGAACCCGATATCATCGTGATGGCAAAAGGTATGGGCAGCGGCCTGCCCATCTCCGGGATAGCCTCCCGCCGCGAACTGATGGCAAAATGGAAACCTGGCTCCCATGGTGGAACTTACGGCGGCGGCAGCGCCATCGCCTCGGCAGCAGCTCTGGCGACGATTCAGACCATTGAGGAGGAAAAGTTGGTTGAGAATGCTGCAAAGCGCGGTGAACAACTGAGGGCTGGGTTGAGTGAGCTTCAAAGCAATTTCCCCGTCATCGGAGACGTTCGCGGCCTGGGCTTAATGGTAGCAACAGAATTCAGCAAAGATGGCCAGCCTGACGATAACACAGCCAAGGAGATCCAGCAAGCCTGTCTGGCGCGCAACCTGCTCTTACTTACATGCGGGACTTATGAGAACATAATCCGTTGGATTCCACCATTGATTGTGTCAGATGAGCAGATTGAAGATGCATTGGGTATTTTCGCGAAGGCGTTGGAGGAAGTAACGGGTGATTATTAGTAAATTAGACAACTGGGTACAGGAAATCTGGAACACTGATACCCGCGTGCTTGTACAGAATTAATGATTTTCCGACCAATCAACACGCGCGATCAATAATATATATTCAACATACCACATCATTATCATAAGGAGATCAGCAATGCGTATATATGTGCTCGGTGGAGCAGGAAAGATGGGCTGCATATCCGTGCAGGATTTAGCGAATGACGACAGGGTAAATGAGGTCGTCATTGCCGATATCAACATTGACCAAGCGAAGACTGTGGCTGGCTATCTTGAAAGCCCGAAAATCAGCATCCAGAAAGTGGATATTAACGATGAAAGTGCCTTCTTCAAATCGTTGGAGGGCGCGGATGTCTGTCTGAATGCAACGGTCTACTACACCAACCTTCAAGTAATGGAAGCGTGTCTCAAGGTGGGGGTGCATTACACCGACATGGGAGGGTTGTTCCACGGAACTAGGGAACAGCTTAAATTGCATGATCGCTATGCCGCTGCAGGGGTAAGCGCCGTGTTGTGTATGGGGTCTGCGCCTGGTGTTCCGAATGTTCAAACCCGCTACGCCGCCGATAGGCTGGACACAATCGAGAGCATCAAAATCTATGATGGCATCAAACCACCGCCGCCAGATGACCTCCGTTTCCCCTACGCGGTTCCCACCATTGTGGACGAGTTGACGGTGGAACCGATGGTCTTCGAGGATGGGAAATTCGTGGCCAAAGAACCCCTGAGTGGGTTCGAGGATTATTGGTTCACCCAGCCTTTGGGTTTGCTACCGATGCACCTCTCCTTGCATTCCGAAGTGGCAACGCTGCCGGTTACGTTCAAAGATAAAGGTGTAAAAGAGTGCTTTTTCAAGATCAACTACTGGGGTATGGCCAGAGAAGCTGTCGAAAAAGTACTCGTACTGGCAGAGTTCGGTTTTGCAAGTAAGGATCCAATAGATGTCAATGGGAATTCGGTTGTGCCGCGCGATCTGATGATATCGATGCTTTCTGGTTATGTTCCCTCGATTGCCGAATTGCTGGCCCCTCCCAAGACCCAACCGCCGGACTGGGCCAAAGAGATTGTGACTGAAATTCATGGCGTGAAGGACGGAAAAGCAGTGACTTACCGGATGGGTACTCTTACATGCAAAGGGGCATTGCCTACCGGTGCAGCACCAGCAATAGCTGCGATCTGGTTAGCCGAAGGACGCGTCAAGCCAGGAGTCCACCCTCCTGAAGCCGCACTTGATCCAGAGCCGTTCTTTAAAGAGCTCGAACAACGTGAAATATTCACGCAGGCTACTGTAACCAGAATGGTTTAGTATTGATCAGAAAAAAGCAAATGGTGGTGTCTTGGGAGGAAATAACCTTCCAAAACACCACCCCTACCACCACTCAAAATCCTAGAGTCCCAGCTAAGTTGAAGAGAGGGAGGTGGCAATTTGAAATATTTTTCGCATACACATAACAGGGGTCAGAATCTGAGGCCGCCTGATCTGTACGAATATTTTGTCGATAACTTCTGGTTCAAAGCCGCAGACCTTGAGAATCAGAAAATAAATGCACCCATGAGAGGCAGTCACAAGGCTGATGTGATTATAGTTGGGGGGGGATATACGGGTCTTTCGGCTGCCTATCATATCAGGCAGAAGTTTCCAGAAAAGAAAATCGTACTCCTTGAGGGAGCCTGCTGTGGATACGGCGCCAGCGGACGTAATGGGGGTTTCTGTATCTCAACCGATCTTATCAGAGAATTGCAGGATGAAGATCCTGAAATCCGCCAGAAAAACCTGGAAGTTTCGCTTTACGGACTCAAGTTCATAAAGCGAATGATCGCTGAATATAATGTCGAGTGTGATTTCGAAGAAAATGGCATGCTTGGAGTAGCATTGAACGAAAAACACATTCGAGAACTGGAAGAGTATCGGGATCGACTCAAAGCATTTGGTCTTGATTCGACATTCCTCCGAGGTGATGAATTAAGAGCCGAAATCAAATCCCCCCAATTTGTCGCCGGGTTGAATATCCCGTACGGCGCAGTACTCAATCCCGCAAAACTTGCCCGCGAGATGAAGCGGGTTGTGGAAGAAGTAGGGGTTGAGGTCAGGGAACGGACCATCGTTACCCGCATAACGCCCGGTAAAGTTAACTTAGTTGACACAGAATTGGGCGACATTCGGGCGCCGGTCCTGGTGATCGCTCTGAATGCTTACGCCAATAAACTTGGCTTCTTCAAGAACCGCGTATTCCCGATCGGTGTTTTTCAAATAGCTACCGAACCCCTCAGCGAAGTGCAGTGGGCTTCGATTGGATGGCAGAATAGACAAGGTCTATATGATATGCGCAACATGTTCAGCTATTTGGTTCTGACCTCCGAAAGACGCATCGTAATGGGTGGATCAGGAGCCGCGTATTATGCCAATGACGCATTAAGCTCTGGGAATGATAAAACCATGACCGAGCGGATTAAGAAAGACCTATTCGCTTTCTTCCCCTCCTTGAAAGGTTTACAGATTGAACACGCCTGGGGCGGCACAACTACTTACACCTTAGATCAAACTCCCTCAGTGGGAATAATGGGTGATCATCGAAATATCTACTATGGCGTCGGTTTGAGCGAAGGAGTTCCGACCACACAAACATTTGGGCGCATCATTGCTGACCTCATGGTTGGAGAATCAAACATATTTACAGAACATTATGTAGTCAACCGGCAGATCCCATATGCCGGACCAGTTGCATTGAGAAGCCTGTTTGGAAGAGGGGCCAAATGGATGTGGGAAAAATTTGATTAACCGCCGATGTCTTTGTCCTCCAACGCTGCGAACGGAATACCTACTAACTCTGCCAGATGCCCACTCTGCGGAGGTCCCAATCGCTGCGCGCTTGCTGCTGACCCATCTGCCATCGAGTGTTGGTGCGACCGCGAGGAATTCCCCCGTGAGTTGCTCGCACAAATCCCCGGAAACGCGGTCCGCCGGGTTTGTATTTGCCAAAACTGCCTTAAGGACTATTTAGAAACCACCAACGTATCCGATAACTCAATATAGGGACATTTCAGGATTTAATTATGTATACAGAAACGCCGGATATCATTCCTTTCATATCTCCCATGAAGGGCGAGGTGTTGACCCATGCAGAACTGGAGACCTTAAAAGAAAAAACGCTGTACATCTTAAGCGAGATCGGTGTGCACTTTCCAACCACCAAAGCGTTGGATATTTTTGCCAGCCATGATGCACAGGTTGATTTCGAGAGTCAAATTGTCCGCATCCCGCCAGAATTAGTTAAAAAAGCCATGTCCACAGCACCACTCTCCTTTGTATTGGCGGGACGAGATGAACGCTTTGATCTGACCCTGGATGGTAATTGTTCTTACCTCTCAACTGACGGCACTGGGATACATGTGATCGACCTCGAAACTCGCCAGAGACGCCCATCATGCAAAGAAGATATCGGATTAATGGCACGGGTGTGTGACGCTTTGCCAATGGTCAGCTTTTACTGGCCGATGGTTAGCTCAAAAGAATATGGACGTACAGAACCCATACACAATTGCCATGCTGGTCTGACAAATACATTGAAACACGTCAGAGGCGGCACAACCGTATTTCCTCAATTGGCAGCGTATATCATTGAAATGGCGACCGTTGTAGCCGGGAGCGTTGAAGAACGGATCAAACGCCCCCCGATTTGCGCCAATATTTGTACGATATCGCCATTAAGTCAAGATACCCATGGAATAGAGTCCGCGCTTCAATATGCTGAAGCACGCATACCTATAAGCTTTATGGCGATGCCAACGATGGGGTCAACCGCACCTGCTTCAACCCTGGGTGCGCTTATCATGGGAGACGCTGAAGTAATCAGTGCAATGGTACTTATTCAGCTTGCCTTTCCAGGTGCGCCAGTGTTCCACGCCGTTTTTACATCACTCATGGATCCGCGTACAGGTGGTTATATCAGCGATGTTCCAACCCCATCCTATATAATGGCAAAGCAACTGGCGGATGCCTGGAATGTGCCTTGTCTTGGTGGCGCCAGGGTGAGCGGGGATGCGCCGGAACTGGGATGGCAATCAGGTTACGAGGTTGGTCTCGGAGCGGGCATGATTGCTATGGCTGGCGGCGATATTTGCGGTTTGATGGGTCTGGTCGGCAGTGCGACCACGCTCTATCCTGAAGATGTAATTCTCGATCACGACAGCATATATCATGTTTACGAGATGGTGAACAATAAACAGTTTGACGAAATTGATCAAGCTTTGGATGTGATACGGGCTGTTGGGCCGCGTAATCACTTCCTGAAACAACAACATACTCGCAAACATATCCGGGACTTCCGTTTACCATCTCTACTCAGGCATTACGGGCCGGATGGCAAACAGCGCGACCCTCGCGAAATCGCACTCGAAAAGTTCAAAGAAATTGAAGCCACCCATCATCCCCGCCCCTTGCCCGATGAAGTACTTATGGAGTTAGACCGCATCCTCGAAGCGGCAGAACGTGAGGCGAAGAAGATCTAACGAAAAAAAAAGCTGCTTGCTAATGAATCTGCGAATATCCCAGGTTTTTCATTATCCACTTGACACCTCGGTCAAAAAAATCCCACCAGACGGATTGCCCAGCAAATAGAACCCATTTAAAAATAGTGAGACCACAGAGGTCATCCACAGCCGTTGACACCGCGGTAATCCCCTGTCCTGTACATCCGCCACCTTGTAAGATGGCGGCTCTTGGGTAACGCTGGGAATGCTTGGCGTGCATGCTCAGAGCAGCCAAGGCGATAGAAAAAGATGCAGCACTGCTCTTATGAATTCGGGAACCACTGATAAGGTTTTTGGAGGGGATTCCATGTCTTTTCCTTTTTTTCTTCACTCCTCCCGCGAGTAGACCCGCTGCCCCTCAAAAAAGGTCATAACGATCTGGTTTGCAGGTATCTGCTCGATGTCAATATCAAAAAGGTTTTGCTCCAGAATGACCAGATCAGCCAGCTTCCCCACCTCAATGGAGCCAATATCCCCTTCTAGAAAGTTCGCATACGCGCCATTCAGGGTCGAGGCGGCGATCAATTTTTCGAGACTCGCCCGCTCCTCAAGCGGGGGCAGCACACCTAAATCGCCATAATCAAGCTCGGCATCGGGATCTGAAACCCGGCAGTTTGTTGGATTTTCGCCATAGTTTTGTTCAAAGACAATCTGAGGGATCAAGCGGTTCATGCCACAATAGATGGCCAACATTAAATCCGGCTCGGTGACCCAGAAGTCGCTGGCGGCGGTCACATTTGCCCCAGCTTCAAACAGGCTGTTGAAAGGATACTGCTGATTAAATGCTCGTTCGCGCCCAAGATAAGGCAGGTACAGCTCCCAGAAGTAGTCGTCCATCGTCATCCAATAAGGACTCGTGTGGACGCTTATTCCTAATTCGCTTATCCGCCGGATGTCTTCCGGTCGCGCCAACTGGAGATGTGCGAAAGAGTGTCGAGAATCTCTTTTCCCATTCACTTCAATAAGGGTTTCCAGAGCATCCAACGTGTATTGCGCGGCGGCGTCTCCAATGACGTGAACGTGAATCTGGTGACCCGCGGAATCTATTCGAGCGAAGGCTTGCCTAAGAATGTCGTCCTTCCAGACTTTAATGCCATACCAATCGTCATCCCGATGAGCATAAGGGTCAAGCAGATAGCCGGTTTCTTCCTCGATGACATGATCAGCAAAGAACTTGAAAGAATGCGCCATGAAATGCGGGTGGGTAAATCTAATTGCTAAAGCTTTCCCTTGATCGATCTGTGCCATGACATCAGCCTGTGGCGATATATTCCAGGAGGCTCGATAACGCACGGTTAATTTGCCCTCTTGGGCGAGCTCGTCGTATGCTTCGTAGATATGAGGTTCACCTATTCCCAACATTGCTTCGTGGACAGTCGTGATCCCCTTTGCGTTAAGCCACCGCTGAAGCCAGAGCAGCGATTCTTTTATCTGTTCCTTTGGAGGATCTGGCATAAGGCGGCTGACGAGATTCATAGCCCCCTGTTCCTGTAGCAATCCAGAGGGCTGCCCGGTTTTTGGATCTTTTTTTATCACACCCTCCTCTGGTTGGGGGGTATCTTTGGTGATCTGGACCAGCTCCAGAGCTTTTGAATTGACCCACATCGAGTGCCCATCAATGGAGGTAATAGCAATCGGGCGCTCCGAGTCGATCTCGTCGAGCCACTCTTTCCGGGGACCGATCTCGTCGAATGCCGACCGGCCATAACCAGCGCCGATGATCCAAGATTCATCCGGGTTGGTTTCGGCGAATTCCTTGATGGTATTGAGATAAGCCTTGATTTGATCCTTGCCGGTTACGTCGAACAGGCTCAACCGATACTGGTATAGATGGGCGCTGTGAGCCGGGTGCATGTGGCTATCCACAAAAGCAGGCAGTACCATTTTCCCTTCCAGGTCTAAAACATCGGTATCTGCCTTAATATACCTTTCAACGTCGGCATTCGAACCAACGAAGACGATTTTGTTATCAGTAATTGCGATTGCTTGCGCCCAACTACGTTCCCTGTCAACCGTATAGACTGAACCATTTTTCAATACTATATTCGCTTTATTCTCCTTCACCTTTTCTCCCTGTGTTTCCAATGATTAAACAAAACCCTCTGTTTGAGCAGCATTGATCAATTAAACTAACAGAGACCTGAATGGGCAACCATGCGGAAACGATGCATAAAATATTATTTGGATTGGCACAAGCTTGCAAAACTTCATTGGCGGTCGATATCAAATCAGGCATTATATGACCACTATTTATTCGCTTTATTCCAATATCCTGTGCTATTATATCCGAATCTGAAGAAATACCGGCAATGGATTGACATTTCAGAAAAAATGAATTATCCTGATATCTGCACATAGGATCGAATACAACAGCACGAACGGAGATCTATGTACAAACTTGACCAGACGGACTGGGGAATAATTGTACTGCTCAACAAAGATGGGCGCATGCCAAGCGCTGAGATTGCACGACGGTTAGGAAATATCTCAGCGCGCACCGTCACCAATCGCATCGAGGCACTAACTGAGCATGGAATTATAAATGTCCGTGCTATCGTCAACCCTGAAACGGTTGGCTATTGTGTGATGGCCGATGTCTTCATCGAGGTTGAGCCAGGGCGGGTGCGGGAGGTAGCTGAACAGGCTGCCGAATTCCCACAGGTAAGCTACGTGGCCTGCGCGACCGGAGAATCAGATGTCAGTATCACCCTACGGGTTAGAAGCATCGAAGAGCTGTTCGATTTCTCCACTGAGAAATTAGGGAAGATACCCGGCGTACGCCGCACGCAGACCTACCTCCTGCCTCTCAAAATCAAAGACCTTGACACCTGGTTGCCACCTGGTATGCCTGAGGCTTTCGGGAGCGACGATATAATAGAAAAACTCCCGGTTAATAATGGCATCGCTCAAAAAGAATACACCTCCAGATAATGTCTTGGGGGTGTATCATAGCTCAGAGATGGTGTGATTCAAAGCGAGAAACGTCATGGATACTGCTTGATAAGAGTTGGGTGTATCCATCAAAACCAAAAACCACAACAGGAGGCACATATGTACGAAGAGATTTACGAAAAGTTAGCCCAGGCAGTGATCGATGGTGAGGTTGACGATGTAAAAGAACTGGCGAACCAAGCACTGGATGACGGGTTAGATCCGCTGACCTGCATCAACGAAGGTCTCACCAAGGGCATCCAGCGGGTCGGTGAACTCTTTTCTTCGGGGGAGTACTTTTTGCCAGAGTTGATCATCGGAGCTGACGTTATGAAGGCTGGACTGGCTATTTTGGAGCCCGCTATGCTCGTGGACCAGAAAAGAGAGGTGGCCGGGAAGGTCGTGCTTGGCACCGTAAAAGGGGACCTGCATGAAATTGGAAAGACGTTGGTCGGCACAATGCTCACGGCTAACGGTTTCCAGGTTTTCGACATCGGGGTGGATAAGTCATCGGCAGATTTTATCGCTGCAATCAAAGAGGAGGATGCAACCATTGTCGGCGCTTCAGCGCTGTTGACCACAACCATGCTGCAGCAGAAGGAGCTCATCAAGGCAATAGAGGAAGCTGGTTTGCGCGAGCAGGTGAAAATCATGGTCGGAGGTGCACCGGTTACCGCCAGTTACGCCAATGAAATCGGAGCCGATGGCTATGCCGAGGATGCCATCTCCGCGGTCGATATGGCATTTAGGCTCATTGATGCGCCCGCATAATCAATAGTGCCAGGAGGTGAAACGCAAAGAATTTGCAAGGAGAACGTGTTTATTAAGCCCGAATTCCGATAAAGGTCCAGAACGTACCCCGCGAGATTATTGCACATTAAGCAAAGATCCAATGGGAAGAACCCTGTCTAGCCAAAAAAACGTTGAAGAGGCGACCTTGTCCGGGTTATGAGATAAGAAGAAGGAGGAAGAAATGAGTAGGAATATAAATCTAAAGATGTTGTGGCTAATGGTAATACTCGTTTTGTTGATAACGAGCCTATCTGGTTGTGCACCCTCTCCACCAGCCGAAGAACCTGCGGCTGAAGAACCTGCAGCCGAAGAACCTGCGGCCGAAGAACCTGCGGCTGAAGAACCAGCAGCCGAAGAACCTGCGGCTGAAGAGCCAGCAACCGAAGAACCAGTGGCTGAAGAACCGGCAGCAGAAGAGACCAGCATAACGATTCTTATTCCGGACAACCCCGTAGCATTCAATGGCATAAATACCGACACAGGCTATGAACAGGCCCTGGGAGAATTGGTGATGCTCTCGCTGGCAGAAATTGACCCAGACGGCAACGTCTACCCGGAATTGGCGGCCGAAATTCCCACCATCGAAAATGGCGGTGTGGTCGTCGACGAGGATGCCTGGACAATGACCGCCACCTGGAAACTTCGCGAGGATGTATTCTGGGCAGATGGCGAGCAGGTCACCGCTGATGATGTTATCTTCACCTGGAATGCCATGGTAGATGCAGGAGCATGGTACGCGCCGATGGATTACACAGAATCCGTTGAAAAGATCGATGACTTCACCTTCGTTGTCGAATTTAACACGGTATTTCCCGCTTACAATCTTCAGTTTGGCGGAGAAGATGTCTTCATCTATCCTGAGCACTACTGTGACGCTGAGGCGGGTTTTTACGAATGGAATTGCGATGATCAACCCTTAAGCAGCGGCCCATATATCCTCGAAGAGTGGGTTGCCGATGATCACCTGACATTTGTGCGCAATCCGAACTACTTCGAAGAGGGCAAACCGTACATCGACGAGGTCATCTTCCAGATCGTTCCTGAAGAACCCGTAAAACAGGCAATGATGCTCGAAGGGGATGCCGATCTTCACTTCTGGCCTGCTGAGCCTGCCGCCGATGTGTACAAGGAGCCTGGCAATGGCACCGCGTACGCAAAATCACCAACTGAACGCTGGGTGATGCGATTGATTCCCAACCTGTATGTAAAAGGTGATCGTGAGACCCTGCACCCGTTCCTCTCTGATGTACGTGTCCGGCGTGCTTTGCGCATGGCAGTTGATGTAGACACGATCATCAATGATATTTTCCTCGGCTATGGTGTACCGGTCTGGAATGATTTTTTCCGACCGCCTTTCAATAGTTGTGATATCCCCAGGCCAGAATATGATTTGGAAGGCGCTGCCGCGCTTCTCGAAGAGGCCGGCTGGACAGATACGGATGGTGATGGTGTTCGAGAGTGCCGCGGCTGCGAAACTGCCGAAGAAGGCACGCCGATGACTATGGAATTCGCTATTTACGCAGAATATGGTGAAACCCTGGAATTGGCGCAACAACTAATCGCTGAAAACTGGAAAGAGATTGGCGTTGATACAGAACTGCAGATGATCGAAGGCGCCATCATGTGGGCGGAGGCTGAAGATGGCGGCACTGAAATTGCCGGACTTTTTGAGATGGATATGTGGGATGACGGGTATCCTGGCACCGATCCAGCCGACCAGATCTGGACTTTCTACTCCTCAGGGAGTGATTGGAATTACGGTCAATGGGTTAACGAAGATATGGATGCCCTAATCGATGAATTCTATTCGCTCGACGAAGAGTACCGGCTGGAAGTCGCCTGTGAAATGGCAGCTATTCTTGAAGATGAACTGCCGCAGATATTGCTTTTCTCTACGTTGGAACAGCATGGCCTTTCTGAACGGCTTCAAGGCGTTCTACCCTCAGCCAATGATCCTGTTACCTGGAATGTTGCCGATTGGACGCTCAAATAAAGTAAGTAGACAAATTTGAGTGACAACTATATCTGGGAAAGGTAAGATAGAGGGGTTCAGTTCTTGAACCCCTCTCTTATTCAACATTAAGGAGTGTGCATGGGAACATATATAGTCCGTCGCTTGATTCAAGCTATCCCAATGTTGATAATCGTTAGCATTTTTCTCTTCATACTGGTCAATATTGCCCCAGGTGGACCTATGAGTGCGTATTCGCGCTCTAATCGAATACCGCCTGAAAAGAAAGAGGCGATCAGACGGTCATTTGGTCTGGATAAACCTTTGCCCGTTCAATATATCATCTGGCTGGCCGGAAATGACTGGATGCAGGTTGACACTGATGGAGATGACATCCCAGACGGCTATGGAACCCGGAAAGGTGTCTTACGCGGAGATTTTGGCTTTTCCTACCGCACCCGTCAACCGGTTATCGACGAAATACTTGATAGATTGCCAAATACGATATATTTAATGACCGTGACACTTATTGTTGTCGGCATAGTTGCAATCCCAATTGGCATCATTTCGGCGGTGAAACAATATTCCAAATTTGATCTTACCGCCACCACACTTTCATTCATGGGTCAGGCTATCCCCGAATTTTGGCTGGGCCTACTTCTTATTCTAGTTTTTTACGCTACGTTAAATAATCCAATTACTGGTGAACCCTTGTTTCCACCCGGTGGCATGTATACATTAGGTGAGGAATTCTCGATCCGGGATCGGATTTGGCACCTGATTCTCCCGGTGACGATGGGCATGGTGAGCTGGATTGCCTGGTACTCCCGATTTTTACGCTCCAGCATGTTGGATGTGATCAACCAGGATTACGTCCGTACGGCACGCGCAAAAGGGCAAGTTGAACGACTCGTTCTCTACAAGCACGCTTTAAAAAATGCGTTGATCCCTCTGGTAACCATGTTTGCTTTGGATTTCCCATATATTTTTGCAGGTGCGCTATATGTTGAGCTGATCTTTTCGTGGCCCGGTATGGGGCGGTTGTACTATGATGCCGCCACAGATCGAGATTACCCTATATTGTTAGCGGTTCTGATAATTGGCGCGGCCATCGTAATGCTCAGCAATTTATTAGCCGACATTGCTTATGGATTTTTAGATCCTCGAGTTCGGTATGAATAGTCAAAGGAAAGTAAAGTAACCTGGTGGTGAGCATCAACACAAGCAACACCGCTATAGGCTTGGATAAAAGTAAAGATTTCAGGCCTCCTGAGACAATGACCACTATCGCCTGGCGGCGTTTTCGTCGTCACCCAGGTGCACTGGTTGGCTCTGTAGTTTTACTGATTATTATCCTGAGTGTAACTTTTGCTTTTTTGTCGCCATATGACCCCGAAAAATCGGATATAAAAAATCGGTATCAACCGCCTTCACTCGAGCATCCTTTCGGAACGGATGGATTGGGGAGAGACCTGCTTACACGCTGTCTTTATGGCGGGCGGGTTTCATTGTTTGTGGGTTTTACGGTGATGGTGATCACACTCGTTATCGGCATCCCTGTGGGCATGACAGCCGGTTATTTTGGAGGATGGATAGACAACATCCTGATGCGAATCATCGATGCTGTCCTCTCCCTGCCTTCACTGCTTATCTTGATTTTGTTAAGCGCCATATTGCGTAGTACCGAATTACCATTCGTAAAGAGCAATAATGTGATGACCATCGCTGTTGTCATGGGTATCCTTTCCTGGCCGACAGTTGCTCGATTGGTGCGGGCAATTTTTCTAACCTTTCGAGAGATGGAATATGTCACATCCGCCCGGGCTTTAGGCGCATCCGATCCGCGGATCATGGTGGGCGAAATCTTACCCAACGGTTTTGGACCCATCATCGTTGAAGCCACATTGGAAGTCGGATATGCGATTATGGAAGAATCGGGATTATCTTTTTTGGGGTTTGGCATTATGCCGCCCACACCGAGTTGGGGCAACTTGTTAAATAGTGCGCAGGGGCACTTAATTGAATATCCCTGGTTAGCAATTTTTCCAGGTTTGATGATCTTTTTTACGATAATTTCAATCAACTTCATTGGAGATGGACTGCGAGATGCGCTGGATCCGTATAAGGTTTTTGCCAAAATTGAGGAGTAGTATTATGTTTGGGATTTCTCATGACAGAATATTTCATTCTTTCGGACTAACATTTTGGTAAACAACAGTTTTCAATCCTTGCTTGAAGTATCTGGACTTAAAACACACTTTTTCACTGAGGAAGGGGTAGTAAAGGCCGTAGATGGTGTTGATTTTCAAATCCAGCGGGGTGAAGTTCTTGGACTTGTCGGTGAATCCGGTTGTGGAAAAAGCGTAACCGCTCTTTCAATTATGAGGTTAATTCGAACTCCTGGGAAGATTATCGATGGAGAAGTGATTTTCGATAGCCTGGATCTGAGGACTATCTCAGAAACTGATATACAAAAGATCCGCGGAAATCACATCTCGATGATCTTCCAGCAGCCCCAATCCTCCTTAAATCCCGTGTTCACTGTTGGCGAGCAACTGACTGAAGTGTTTCAGATCCACACCGATATGGACCAGACCGAGGCCTGGGATCGATCAGTTGAACTGCTCGGCATAGTCGGCATACCTGATCCTGACCAGAAGGCCCACTGCTATCCACACGAGATGTCTGGCGGACAGGCTCAACGGGTGATGATCGCCATGGCGCTCGCACTGAGCCCGAAACTCTTGATTGCAGATGAGCCAACAACCGCGCTCGATGTAACCATTCAGGCTCAGATCTTAGATTTGATGCGTGAATTACGCAACCAGATAGATACCGCTATTATTATCATCACTCATGACCTGGGAGTGGTTGCTGAAATCGCTGATCGAGTGGCGGTTATGTACGCGGGTCAAATCGTTGAACAATCAGATGTGACCAATCTCTTAGAGCAGCCCCTACATCCTTACACCCAAGGTCTGATTGAATCTATACCTATTTTGGGAGAACATCAAGAACGCCTTGAGGTCATTGACGGTAACGTACCAAGCCTGATCGATCTGCCACCCGGATGCAGGTTTGCACCACGCTGTCGCGCACGAGTTAACCACGAACTAATTATCTGTTCAATGCGAATTCCCGAGCTGAGTTCTGTTAAGGCCGATCATACCGTACGCTGCTGGCTATACGTAAGTTCAGATGAGCATTTAGCTCCTATATCGGTAGATTAATGCCAAATTTTTTGAAATAAAAAGATGAGTGAACAAAATCTGAGTACAAAAACTGGAATATTAGAAGGTAATAACCGGGAATTGGTTGTTGTAAAGGACCTTTATAAACACTTCCCTGTTCGAGGAGGGATTCTCAGAAAGATTATCGGTTGGATAAAGGCTGTTGATGGCGTTGGATTTACGATCAGGGAGGGAGAAACACTCGGTCTAGTCGGAGAATCTGGCTGTGGTAAATCAACAATTGGTCGTACAATCCTGCATTTGCACGAACCTACAAGCGGTGATGTCGAGTTTGACGGTCAGAATATATTTTCCTTAAAAAAAAACGAATTGAAGACTATGCGCCGGAATATGCAAATCATCTTCCAGGATCCGTATGCTTCACTCAACCCCCGTCTGCCGATAGGTGATTCAATCAAAGCCGGACTCAACATCCACAAGATTGGTACACCAAAGGAACGAATTGACATTGTTATGGATACTCTGAGCAAGGTTGGTCTTGAGCCCTACTACGTCCACAGGTATCCTCACGAGTTCTCAGGTGGACAACGGCAGCGGATCGGAATCGCGCGCGCCATCGCTCTACGACCCAAATTTATTGTGTGTGATGAGCCAGTATCCGCTTTGGACGTCTCAATCCAATCCCAGGTACTTAACCTTCTCCAAGACCTGCAGGATGAATTTGGCCTGACCTATCTTTTTATCGCCCACAACCTTTCAGTAGTCGAACATATTTCTGATCGTGTGGCAGTGATGTACCTGGGAAAAATAGTAGAAATTGCTCCCAGATTAGAGTTGTTCCGGAATGCACTACACCCCTATACACAGGCACTCATGTCGGCTATTCCGATCCCGAAACCCAACCTGGACCGCGAGCGTATCATATTAAAGGGCGAAGTTCCCAGCCCTCAAAATCCCCCATCTGGCTGCCATTTTCACCCCCGCTGTCCTGTCGCCATGGATATATGTGCAGAGGAAGTTCCAGAATTCGTCGAGGTTGGTCCAGACCATTGGGTATCATGCATACAAGTGAATGCGAATCCACCACTTATCCAATAATGGCTTTGCTGGTTAAACGAATTTAGTATAAAAATCCGATCATTTGTGACATTTTAGCACAAAATGGTTGATATTTATAATATATTGTTATCGTATTCTTGCTTTCTGTGACAAATTGTGATATATTATGGGAAGTATCTCACGAAGAGGCATATTACATAATGCGTCAACAGGATAATAATTTTTCCGCAAAGATAGATGATATCGATCTTCAAATCATCAAAATCCTAAACGAGGATGGCAGAGCGCCATTTTCCCAGATCGCGGAACGTTTGAGCGTCTCTACTGGAATGATACGTCAGCGTTACCACCGCCTGGTTCAAGAAGGTGTGCTCCAGGTTGTGGCTGTGACAAACCCACTGCTGATGGGTTTTACTACAATGGCGCAGATTGGGGTAAAAGTAGATGTGGGTCGAATGCAAGAGATCGCCGATCAAATCGCTGCCTTTGATGAGGTAATTTACCTGGTCCTGCTTACTGGCAGTTATGACTTACACATTGAGGTCGTATGCCGGGATAAAGCTCATCTATTAGATTTTCTTACGAGTAAATTATATTCTGTCGAGGGGATAAAAGATACAGAAACATTTATCTGTATGCACATTGCGAAGGAGGTTTACACCTGGACAGGATATTTAGATGTAAAACAACAAAGGGTCCCTTCAGAAACCGGATAACACTTACGGGTTTAATTCACCCAAGACTATATTGCCAAATCGGTATAACGGAGAACAATATACATGCCTATCCCTGAAGAAATCCTCTATCTAACTGAAGCTGATGTCAAGCAGACGCTGACTGTTGCCGAAGCAGTAGATTTAGCAGAGAAAGGCATACAGGCAGATGCAGTCGGGAAGGTAAAAGGGCATAAATTCTACATGGACGTCGACCCGAACGGCTTTATCAAACCTTTCTCCGGCTATATGGCGGGGGAAGAGTATGCCTTTGTAAAAACGTTCAGTTACTTTCCCGCAAACCCAGTTAAATTCAACCGTCCTACCACTTCTTCGATGGTGATCCTGTTCGATGCTGAAACAGGTTTGCCTGCATGCCTGATGGAGGCCAGCTGGGTAACCGGATTGAAGACAGCCGCATCCACCGCCGTGACCTCAGCCTATCTGGCACGTCCAGGATCGGGGACAGTGACCATTTTTGGAGCAGGGACTCTGGGGCGCTTGCATCTCATTGCACTTGCAGAGCGTTTCAAACTCAAGCGAGCTAATTTTGTGGATATCCTGCCTGAAGTCGCCGAAGCATGTGCAGTGGAGCTTGAACCGCTTCTAGGATTCCCAGTTAAGTCGATACCTTTGGATGAACGGAAAGAAGTAGTGCGTGAATCAGATATTATTTTCACCGTCACTACGGGAAGCCAGGCGTTGTTCGAGCACTGCTGGTTGAAACCTGGGGCATTTGTTGCTCGCCTGGGCTCTTATCAAGAAGTAGCGCTGGACGTCATCACAAACGCTGACAAAGTTATCGTAGACAATTGGCATTATGTCAGCCCGCGCATCCCAGAGATCATCAAGTTAGTGCGAGAAGGGCGTTTTAGTCGTGAGCATGTCCACGCGAGCTGGTCCGATATTGTGGGGGGAGCAGCGCCAGGTCGTGAAACCGCGGATGAAATCATCGTATATATAGCTTTGGGTATCTGGGGAGAGTATGCAGCCATCTTGCCAGAGGCTTACCGGCGGGCGAAAGCATTAGGATTAGGGCAAAAATTGCCTTGTTCACACTGATGGATGCAGCCTCGAATGAGAATATACAAAAATATGTAAATATTTAAACAATTGAATAAAGGAGAGTCAAATGAGTTTGCAAGGAAAGAAAACCAAAACGCTTTTTCAAAAAGCATCTAAAGTAATTCCATATGGTGTAAATTCGAACTTCAGATACTGGGGCGATGATGACACCCTGATCATTACTCGCGGTGAGGGCACCTACGTGTGGGATGCAGATGGGAAGCGATATATCGATTATCGTTTAGGATTCGGACCGATTATCTTGGGGCACGCCTATCCTGCGGTCGTGAAACGAGTACAAGAGGCGATTCAAGAAGGCAATGTATTTGCATGGACGACGCCTTGGGAAATCGATCTCTGTGAGCGCATCACTCGCATGTGTAAAGTGGATAAGGTGCGTTTAACCAACACCGGCACTGAAGCCACCATGCATGCATTGCGTATCGCGCGCGCTTACACGGGCCGAGAAAAGTTCATCAAGTTCGAGGGGCAATATCACGGCATGGCGGATTACTTTATGTTCAGTACAGCTTCTTCAAATCCAGGTTCCCTGGGTTCAAAACGTAATCCAATCAATTCTCCAAACACGTCCGGGATACCAAAGGGCATCACCCAATATGTCATCAACCTGCCATTCAACGATTTTGAACGCCTGGAGGAAACCATCCATGCACGATGGGGCGATATCGCTGCGATCTTTGTTGAGCCAATGCTTGGAAATGCTGCCGGTATATTACCATTGCCAGGCTATCTCGAGAAAATGAGGCAGCTATGCGACAAGTATGGCATTGTATTGGTTTTCGATGAAGTAAAAACCGGCTTCAGGATCGCGAATGGTGGTGCTCAGGAGTATTTTAACATCCAAGCGGACCTGGTGACTTATGCAAAGGCAATGGGTAATGGATTCCCAATTGCAGCCATTGCTGGGAAAGAAGACGTCATGATGACAATTCAACCTGGGGCTATGGCACACGGCGGGACGTACTCAGGGAACGTTGTGAGCGCTGCCGCGGGAATCGCCACTCTTGAGATACTCGAATCGGAGCCAGTTATCGAGACCATCAATAAACGCGGCGAGGCTCTGATGACTGGCATCGGTGAAATCCTGACCGAAGCCGGTATACCGCATACAATCACAGGAGTTCCTTCCATGTTTGGAATGGTCCTGGGTATTGACCAAGAGCCTCATGATTTCCGAGAATATTTCACAGGAGATGGCGAGCTCTACGAAAAGATCGCCATGGAATTGATCCAGAGAGGTGTGCAGCCAGATGGCGATGCTCGTGAACCATGGTTCTTATGCTACGCACTGAGCGATGAGGATGTGAGCGAAACCCTGAACATATTCAATGATTCGGTTAAAGCCGCAAATAACTAACATTAAAAATTGTTTTTTTTATATCTATAGAGGCATTTTAGGTCCGGGTGTGAAGATCTAACAATGTGAGATAAAAACCAAAATATATTCCAAGGAGAATAACCATGCGTGTCTTAGTTTTAGGCGGGGCAGGGGCAGTTTGTAACGAGACAACCCGGGATCTGGCAGAGTATAGTGATTTCGGAGAAATCGTTGTGGCGGATTTCAACCTGAAAGCCGCTCAAGCGCTTGTTGAAGAGATCGGAGACCAGCGATTGACGGCAATGCATTTC
>Ga0209986_10000456_pt1 | contig 38998 bp, 36 predicted proteins | sample BlataG_FD_183168 | JGI IMG/M metagenome (GOLD analysis project Ga0209986, IMG submission 183168) | Deep subsurface microbial communities from Black Sea to uncover new lineages of life (NeLLi) - Black_00105 metaG (SPAdes) (version 2) | ecosystem: Environmental > Aquatic > Marine > Oceanic >... | reverse complement strand
CATAGGGTTCCTGAGAAGGGCTCTGCTGACATCAAATTTGGTGCACAATTAGTTGTGAGGGAAAATCAGGCTGCCATATTCTTCAGAGATGGTAAGGGACTTGATCTATTAGGGCCCGGTAGGCACACCCTTTCCACCCTTAACCTTCCTATAGTAACCAGGGTCCTGAGTCTCCCTTTTGGCTTCAAGAGCCCATTTCGGGCCGAGGTCTACTTTGTCAATCTGAAAAGCTTTGTCAATGTCAAGTGGGGGACCAAGGAACCGGTAGCCTTCAGGGATAGCGAGCTGGGGTTGGTCAGACTTAGGGCCTTTGGTGTATATGCTATGAGGATTGTTCAGCCACTCCTTTTCATAAATACCCTGGTAGGAACCCAAGGTGTCTATAATACTGAGCAGGCCGGTGATTACCTCAAGGAGATCATTGTCTCCAGGTTCAACGACATGATTGGGGAAATACTGGATACCATCCTTAATCTACCAAAATTTTACGATGAACTCGGGGTGGGGCTCAAGGCAAGGGTTCAGGAAGACTTTGGCAAATTTGGGATCCATCTTGAGGATCTCTTTATCAATTCCATTACCCCACCTGCTGAGGTCCAGAAGATGATTGATGAGAAAAGTGGTATGGGCGCTGTAGGAGATCTGGATAAGTTCATGAAATTCAAGGCGGCAAAGGCCATGGGTGATGCAGCCAGGCAAACAGGTGATGGCGGTGCTGCTGGCACAGGTATGGGTCTTGGTCTTGGTGCTGGCCTGGGCATGATGTTGCCAGGCATTCTTCAGCAATCTATGCAGGCAACAGCACCAGGTAAAACGCCAACCATAAGTTGCCCCAAATGCCAGGCCCAGATTGATCCCTATGTACGTTTTTGCCCCCAATGCGGTCACCAGATTATTAGGGAAAACACCTGCCCTCAGTGCGGTAAAAATCTTCCTACCAAGGCAAAATTCTGCATGTTTTGTGGCACAAAGGTAGAAAAGATCAAGGCCAAATGCCCCCATTGCGGGCACGAGATCCTGCCTGGCTCCATATTTTGCAACAATTGTGGAGAGAAGATAACTTAGTGCTTCGATTCGCAAATACTATAACGTATTCTAATGAGAATAATCTTTGCGATTGCTCACTCAGCACTTAGTCCCGAGGGTTTCGACTGAGCTCAGCCGAAGTCTAAATAAATACGTCATCGAATTTATGAATCGAGGGACTTAGGAAATGTCAGTAGTTCGTTGTTCGTGGTCTGTTGCATATATATTTCTAAGAACTTAGATTTACCCTTCAACAAATAACTGACAACAGTCAACGGACACAGAACTTACCCAAAGAAAGTGGACACCAAAACATAACTAAAGGGAGGTGTCCAAATGGCAAGAATAAAAGGACCAAAGAAGACAAACCGGTATCCGGATGAATTTAAGATCAAGGCAGTCCAACTTGCTGATCATGTTGATATTCTAGCTAAGGATGTGGCAGAGGATTTAGGCGTCCATCCTATTTTACTTTATCGCTGGCGTAAGGAATATCGTGAGGGCAAGTTCAAAGAGGATAAGCGCAAAAAGAAACTTAAGATTGAAACCAAAAAGGTGGCTGAATTGCTGCGAATTCAAAAATTGGAGCGAGAGGTAAAAAAACTACGGGTTGAAAATGAGCTTTTAAAAAAAACGATAGAATTCAACTCCGAAAAAAGAAAGATGTCTTCGAATTCATAGATCGGCATAAGAATCAGTTCGGCGTTCGCTATTTGTGTCGGCTTTACGGCGTATCCAAAAGCGGTTATTATGCATGGAAAGAACGGCCAGAGAGCATTCAGAGTCGCACAAGACGTGCCTTAGAAAAACAAATTGTCAGGGCATTCAATGACAGTAAAGGGCGATATGGCAGTCCCAAGGTACATCAGACATTAAGGAAACGAGGTACTCGCTGTTCTAAGAACACGGTGGCAAAAATCATGCGAAAAAACGGGCTTAAAGCCCGTGTAAATCGAGTGTATGTAAAGAATCCTAAGGTTCATCGGTTCTTTAAAAGAATAGGCAACCTGCGGCTTGATCAGGATAGACCTGAATCTATTAACCAGGTATGGGCAGGAGATCTTACTTACATCAAGATAGGGAAACGCTTTCAATATTTAGCAGCGGTGATGGACGTGCACTCTCGCCGATTGATAGGCTGGTCCATCGGTAGCCGAAAGAATGTAAAATTAACCGAGCGAGCATTGATGCATGCTATAAGGAAACGTCATCCGCCCAAAGGGCTAATCTTTCATAGCGACAGAGGCATTGAGTATTGCGCATATAAATATCATGATACGTTAAACCGGCATGAGATATTGCCAAGCGTGAATAGGCCGGGTTGTTGTCAGGACAACGCGCATATGGAATCATTTTTTCATACATTAAAAGGTGAGTTGATCAGAAATCGGGATATTAAAACCGCATGTGAATTAAAGTATTTGGTCAAAGGATACATCACGCATTTTTATAACAAAAAACGTTTACACTCGGCATTGAACTACTGTTCTCCACTTGAATTTGAGCAACTGGTAAGGTAATAGAAAAAGTAGTCCACTTTTTGAGGGGAACATCATGGGATTTTCGCTGGCGCTCAATACCCGCCGGTTATGCTGGCGGTTAGTCTGCCAGTGTTTAACAGAAGGGTAGTTTGCTAATGGGGACAATATATGGAAATAGATGGGAAGTACTAGAATCTTTGTCAGAAGGCGGACAAGCACAAACTTTTCTAGTAACAGATAAAAGGGGGAAAGGTGAGACATGCTATGTACTTAAACGCCTAAAAAACATCAATCGGATTGAGCGCTTCAAAGGTGAAATTGAAGCAATTCGAAATCTCACACATGAAAACATCGTCCGCTTAATTGATTTTGATATAGAAGCGAGAAAACCCTATCTAGTGACTGAGTATTGTTCTGGAGGTAGCCTACGTCAAGCCAAACCATTTTGGCATAAATCTCCGAGTAAAGGATTGGAAATTTTTGAACAAATTTGTTTAGGTGTGGAGAGTGCTCATGTTAACGGTATCATTCATCGCGATCTTAAACCGGACAATATTTTCCTTCGCAACAAAGAGGGGCCAGCAGTCGTTGGTGACTTTGGAATATGCTATTTTGAACGAGATGGCACACGTATAACACTTACCGAGGAAGCTGTCGGCTCCAGATTGTTTATGGCCCCTGAACTGGAGGATGGAAGAATAAAAGATATTTCACCTAAAAGTGATATTTACTCGCTTGGGAAAATTCTTTACTGGCTATTATCTGAAGGGAAGGTTTTTAATCGAGAAAAGCATCGGCTCCCCGAGTGGGATCTAAAGCAAAAGACAATTATATTTCCAAATTGGAACAATATCTATATGGAGCATGTTAATCGTCTACTGGATCGGATGATCGTTTTTAAGCCGAAAGAGCGAATTGCCACGCATACCATTTTGGTCGAATCCAGAAAAGTAGCTAGATTAGTACAAAAAGAGTTCAATCCTATCGCTAAAGATATACCACAGCCTTGCACATATTGTGGTTATGGGCACTATGTACAGCGAGCCAAAGGCCAGTTTGAGGCCCGTAAGTTTGGTTTCGAAGGAATAGGTGGCCCTGATTGGCGAATTTTGACTTGTAACGAGTGTGGTCATGTTCAAGCTTTTCGCGTCGATATGGCTGAGCGGAAAGATTGGTGGGTTTGGGAATAATCGGAAAAAAGAAGCTCTCTAACAAATCAGGCCCGGGCTGGATTTGAAAAGGCAACTGAATCAGATATGTTTTGCATAAGCCCTCGCGTCGGGTGATCTCGGGCGTTGAATCTGTAGAAAAAGTAATTTTAGGGCATTTTTGCAAAATTCGTGTTCAATAAAATCAATAGGTTACGATAGCCAGTAGGAGCTTTTACCAGTTATTTTGGACTTTTCCTACAGACTCGTTAGACCTCAATTAGGAAGGCAGTATGGTAATTATATGCCCTGGATACTTGAATGACATCTCGCTTCCTTTAGCGTCAGACATACTTTATCATAAAAAATTGCTCTATTTCCTTCCAACCGGTTTTCATCCAATCGAACTTCACTCGGTAGCTGGCTTTCCAAGTTATTGTCTTCAAAACTCAATCGCACTCCCATTGATAATATGGGAAATGTGTAATCTATATTTTGAAAACGGAAAGGTTGCAATCGACTGTATTGACAAAATTGAGCCTCTTCGAGGTAAATCAATTACAATCGCTGCTTCTTCTTACGCTCGAAACAGGAAAATGATAAATGAGTCTAAAAAGATCTTAAATACACATACTGAACTTTTTGAATTATTTAAAGCAGTGGAGTTGGACCTACGTTTTGCTGCTAGAGAATTACTTTCACACGTATTATTTGAAATATTTTTAGACGTCGGCCTAAAAGGAGCTATCGAATACTTACAAGATAATTCTCGAAAACCAGAAGACTTTCTTTTTTTGATATGTGCTGTGTTATTAAATCGCTTGAGAATTTTCGATCAACCTTCTATTGAAATAGCTGTTTACGAGCATAGTTGGTATCCATTAATTTCAAAATTCTCGAAAATCAATAAATCTTGGATTGAATCTGAAGCGGTTGAAACCTCAGATGAATTTACTGTCGAGCATTTTAGATACAAACTTTTTGAAACCCTCCTCTTTCCAATACTTGGCAGGTGTGATTCAAGGCAGAAGTCCGCAATCGTTGCTAAATTAATAGAGGATAAAGAATCGGCAATTGATTCATTTAAAGAAGAATGTAAAAACATTGCTGTGGAAATTGTCCTTTTACCAACAGAAGACGAAAATTTAAGACAAGACATATTAAAAGATCGTATAAAGCAACGAATAGTTGAACCTTTGTCTGAAATTCTAGATAAACAACGATCTGAAGTGAAAAAGCTAACAAGTGACTTTTTTCTCGATAGCACAGTAGTTGGAGGCATTCTCACATTGTTGCAAGGCTTCAATCCTATGGTTATTTCAACAGCAGCGGCAGCAGGATTCATATCAACGGGGATTCGATATATCATAAATAGCCGCTCTCAAAAAGCAGATCATCCTTCTACGTTATTAGCGGAAAGTATTTTGAAATCGACCATTGAATTTGAAAAAGTTCAAAAACAATTAGAGCAGGTTACACTTTCAGAAATCAATATTCCTGATGAGTTGAAAAGTAAGGCCTAACAACGCTATTCACTCAGATGGGCAGGGTTGTGCGGCACACAGTTTTTTAGGACATGTGCTTTATTACCACCTAAAGAGGCTCAGTAACCCTACCCACTGGTGATGGCGGGCGTTAATGACCCAAAAAAACTGGATTCATGTCGCAAATTTCCGAGAGATTTGAGAAGCAAGTATCACGCATTCACGAGTTGATCGAACAACCTGGATCCATAGTTACATGGAATGATCATATACCAGACCCAGAAAATCCCGCTCAGCCTCGTCAGATTGACATCACCATAAGGAGAGAAGGGATTCTCACAATTATTGAGTGTAGAATTCACAGTGAGCCACAGGATGTGACGTGGATAGAAGCACTCATGGGCAGGAGGGACAGTCTAAACGCAGATGCGGTAATCGCTGTTTCTCATTCCGGTTTCACGAAAGGCGCTATCCTAAAAGCCAGGAAATACGGTGTGATTTTGAGAGATTTCAAGACTCTTACAGAAGAAGAAATCAAACAATGGGGCTGCAAGACTCGCCTATGGGTATCTTATCATAATTTCTCCAGCATTGATTTGTTTTTTCTTTTCGGTTCAGAGGCGAGGTCCCACATAACAGCAGATGACGCGATCCAATACCTTGCTAGAGAGGGGAACCTGGCTCACATTACCGAATTGATAATAGGCGAAATAGACAAAAGACGTCCCGAAGGGCCTACGGATAATCCGACCCGAGTGGTGGTGTCCCTCTTCCCCAAGAACCAGCTAGTGGCCGGATTCCCAATCAAAGAAGCGATATTTGGAGCAGATTACAGAGTCGTAAAGAAGGAAGCCTACATCCCATCCGTGGTTGCATACGATGGGCCTGAGATGGCCGCATTAGAAAGAACCATTCTGATTGAGCAGGTTGATTTGGGAGACTTCGAGATTACTCAAGCGTCCAAGGAGGCTTCTGTGGCTTTGGATTTCAACCAAATTGGGATTCCGCTAAACTCGAGGATAAGAGATATCGTCTTTGACTTTCGGAGACCAGTTAAACTGAGAAGTGTTGAGTTTCTAGCACAGCCGAAGATACTGATTCCAATGAGCAATATCAGCGTAGCGGTATTATTCGAAAAATGAAACCTACTCTTCGGCCGCTTGTGAGAATGAAAAAAGGGACGTCCTTAAATAATTCAATAAATTATCCCATGAGTTGATAGTTGTTCTCTTCCGCTATGGTTTCACCTCTCTGAACCGAATAGCCTATTGCAGAAGGGCTCATTACAAAAAGCCGTGAATGTGAATGGGGTCAGGCATAAGTAAATAAGTATCAGGAAAAGCATATTACCAAGTATGTCTGGATCAAACCTGTGATACCTTGCTACTGTACGTAACAAAATGATAATTGACTCTCGATAGTGCAAGGGCCATCTGCCTGTTTCTTTCTATTGAAATGAGGAAAGGAGGCAGAAAATGGACTATACAAGCATAGAATCCCACCATCCAATATCCCCAATTAACATTCAACAATTGCTTGCTACAGTCTTAATACCTAAAAATTTTAGATACACCTGCTAATCAAAACCTTAAATACTCTTTTCTTACACAAAACAGCGGTTATCAACCTCCCCAAAAGAACAAAACCCCATCTCTGTATGAGAAACGGGGTCTTGATGGAATGTGGGCACAATAATATGCAAAATCAATGGTTTTTTTAATCATTTTGCTAACTTATTTAATTATGCCTGGTACCGTTTACGTTTACTAGGACTTAGGCACCTATATTTGTTTCAGATGAGGCCCTAAGGAAATCCAAACAGATTGAGGCGACCAGTGAGGAGGTGCCTGCAGGTAAAAACGAGAAAGGAAAGAAGTGGCAAAACATACTTGAAAAACTTAAGCCAGATGATTTTGGAAAATACAAGACGTAGAGATCAGCCTTACCAACAGCTGCACGCACCATAAGGCCATATCCCATCGTCAGCCAAGATAATCCCTTACCAGGACAGGCCTGAAATGACTTTCCATTGACCTACAAGCGCCTTTATCCTATAATAACCTCAACCAAAAGGAAGTTTCCATCACTAGGCCTCCTACGTTTGTACGAAAGGAGCAAGGATTACTGAGATCTCCTTCAATGGCAAATTGAAGTGAGGTGGTGGTGAAATCAAACATGGAGGTGAGTTGAAATGAAAGAGCTGATTGAATACATTGCAAAGTTGCTTGTTGACAATCCGGAAGAAGTGAGTGTAACTGAAATTGAGGGAGAGCAGACCTCTGTAATTGAGCTGAAAGTAGCTAAGGAAGATATTGGAAAGGTAATTGGCAAACAAGGAAGAACAGCCAAGGCGATGAGAACTATACTTGGTGCAGCCTCGATGAAGTTGAAAAAGAGATCTGTCCTGGAGATTTTAGAGTAGCTGAGTAAAGCAGGGCTTAGAGATCTAATTCTGATAGGATAGCGTCCCCCTGGGTTTGACTGGATTACTAGAGATAGTTACTTATATCCAGTCTTTTGCAGCAGATAGATTCCCTCGTGTAATAAATAACAAAGGAGGTTATTATGTTTTATATTCTTGCAATAGTATTGCTTATACTCTTTCTGAGCGCAGCCATCAAGGTCCTGAGAGAGTATGAGAGGGGTGTTGTCTTTAGGTTAGGAAGGGTGTTAAAAAGCACAAAAGGCCCAGGGCTTGTTATCATTATCCCGATTATTGATAAGTTGATTAGGGTTAGTCTTCGTCTTGTGGCCATGGATGTTCCCCCCCAGGATGTGATCACAAAGGATAATGTCTCCATCAAGGTGAATGCAGTTATCTATTTCAGGGTCATGGAGCCAAACAATGCTATTATTGAGGTAGAGAATTACCTTTTTGCCACCTCCCAGCTTGCCCAGACAACCTTGAGAAGTGTATGTGGGCAGGTGGAATTAGACGAGCTTTTATCAGAGCGAGATAAGATAAATACCACCTTGCAGGAAATACTTGATAAGCATACTGATCCCTGGGGGATCAAGGTCTCTAATGTAGAGGTAAAACATATTGATCTTCCCCAGGAGATGCAAAGGGCTATGGCCAAGCAGGCAGAGGCTGAAAGAGAGAGAAGGGCAAAGGTTATTAATGCCGAAGGTGAATTTCAGGCCGCTGGCAAGTTGGCAGAGGCAGCCAAAAAGTTAGAAGATTATCCATATGCCCTGCAGTTGAGATATCTTCAAACACTAAGGGAGGTTTCAGCTGAGAGCAATTCAACTACACTGTTTCCGATTCCAATTGATCTGTTTGAGCCATTTTTTAAGAAAAATAAATTAGAGTAACCGCTGGGTGAAGCGGATCGGCTTGCTCAGGCAAACTTGTCATCTCCCCCTTTTTGCGTTTATAGCTTAGCCCTTTCATTCCCCCCCCCTAGCTAAGCAGAGGGTTAATACGATGCAATATGTGAAAGCCGATATTACTACAATCTGCACCAGAAAGGCATGAACAAATGGAAAGGATTACACGAGCTGGACAATGAAAATGGAGTCCATTAGGGGGAGGTGAAACCATGGGAGTTCATGAAATTGACAATCTAGTTGGGATTTATGAAGAGGATGGAAGCGTTAAATGTAGAGATTGCATGAAAGACGAAGATTGGGAAGACCTCAAACAAGAGAATATTATTACTCTTGACGATGTCAAGAATGGCGAAAAGTTGTTCTACTGTGATTACTGCGAGGAAAAGCTGTGAGACAGGGAAAGGAAAGAAGCAGAATAAAAGTAGAATTAAAAATTTACTCGGTACTCTTACTTTTTTTAGGTAATCCACTTGTATCTCTCCCTTTCCATGTAATTGTAACAGATATGAATTAAGAGACTGCAAGATACTATTACTCTTTAATAATAAAAGGGGGTGACTACCTTGGAATATAAAACTGTTCCAGATGGTGAGAGTTATATCATAGTTAATAAAAACAGCTTTGGGCTATTTAGAGAGGTTACCCCAAATATAACTGAGAACGAACTTAAGATTACCTATTTAGGAGTTGAAGATTGTCCCATTGATCGATTCTGTATATATCTCAATGATGATATTACATCAGTTTGCAGGTATATGGGCCACTACCCGAATTATCTGGACAGGCTTGTTACTGAAAAATTACCATGCAGACACGATGACCCTCCCATTGACCGTAAAGTAACTGTTTTGCAAGCTGAGAAGTGCCCTGAAAAAAAACAAAATTGTGTAGGGTGTGTGCATATTGAAAACATTATCATACCCTCAGAACCGAATCCGGAAAAGTCACATGCTTGCTTGGTTTGTAGATTAGTAGAAGCAGAAAAATAGAGAGCATGTAAAGTTAAATAGTAGATGAAAGCCTTAAACCATAGGCAAATAATAAACCAGCTCTCACGAATCATAAGGGAATGGGGTCAGGCATAAGTAAATAAGTATCAGGAAAAGCATATTACCAAGTATGTCTGGATCAAACCTGTGATACCTTGCCACTGGACGTAACAAAATGATAATTGACTCTCGATAGTACAAGGGCCATGATCTGTCTATTTCTTTCTATTGAAATGGGGAAAGGAGGCAGAAAATGGACTATATAAGCATAGAATCCCACCATCCAATATTCCCAATAACATTCAACAATTGCTTGCCACGTGGCATTACCTGGATTGTGAACTTTCCCTGATTCTAAGATTAAAGCCATCATAAATCAGCGTTTACTAATTTACCAATGGATGGCCCGCTTCACAATTATAGCCGCAGTTCCAAATAGTATGACCACAGAGGGATTAGAGTGCCCATCAGGTCCCGACTGTAAGGCAATACTGTCAACCTGTTGCTCACTCGGTTGTGAGATATTTTAGCTTGCGTTCACGTGGTCAGGACCTTGAGCAGTTTGTCGAGCGCTGCCTTTTGCTTAGCCGAGCCCATCTTGTGGATGTTGATGAGTTTCCATTGAATGGCGGGAAGCCGATCCAAATGCTCAATCCCTATGCGTCCCCACTCTGGCTTACCTCGTTTCACTGACACGAGGAATTCCTTTTCGTCATAATCCAAGGCACGAACAAGGGTGTTAGCCAAGCTCCGCTGCAACTGGCGCAAGTCTTCGAGTGAAACTTCCTTTCGGGTCATTCCCGTGAACTGATTCACGTATAGTTCTCCGATGTCATGAAGCTTGGGTGCCAAAAGTTCGCTCATCGGTCGATTGTGTCCAGCAAGATACACGACGAAGGATCGCCGGATCTCAGGAGTAATGCCCGTGTCGTCAAGTAGGAGTTTCACATCAAACAGGTCTCGGGGATGCTGTCGATCCAGGGCCGCACAGAGCTTGCCCCCGTAGAGATCAGCCATGGACAGCGTCTGAACGCTCACGAATGTTTCAAAGTGCTCCTGTGCAGCAAGGCACAGGTCCCGGTATTGAGATTTATGGACAGATCCACGGAGTATCAGGTTGGGTTCGATCTTGACAATAGCATCGTCTGTAGACACGAGAAGTTTCACCACGTAATCCTGGCTCCTGCTTTCGCGAACCAGTGAGCCCGTTACGCGTTGCTCGATATCGCCTTTGATCGCTAAAAGACTGTCATGAATTTCCCGAAGCGCCTCACGCCGGGGTTTCAGCAGTTGGTAGGTCAAATCTATGTCCACAGATATGCGTGGCAGATCCCGTAAAAATAGATTAATAGCAGTGCCACCCTTTATAGCAAAGCAAAGATGCCGGCTGATCTCAGGAAGGCAACGGAGGAGTAGTCTAACCTGGGCATCGTAGCGGCGATCAAACACTGGGCAGCTCCTCCAACTTTGGCACGGTTATCTGATAGTGCTGGTTGAACTGGCCGCCCTTGTAGATCTGGCGTTTACCCTTGCCAAGATGGACTCGTGCGGAATTCAGACGCCCAAACCAGGCATGCCCAGCCGTTTCAGCGCTCCAAAGAAATAGCCGCTTAGCCTTCGCTGATCTACAGTTCTCCAGAAGCACCTGGGCTACGTTCGGCCGGAGTGTGCTGAGCCCTTCCATGAGCTTATAGGCATGCTCTATATCGTCATTACTCCTGGCTAGATGCATCTGCTCCATGATCGCCCGTTCTGCATTCGACATGATGACCTTGAATCCGCCACAGTCCAGCTTGGTAGCAGCCTCGTCCGGAACGCGCTTAAACAGAGACAGACAACGGTGCTCCAGGATTGCCTCCCACTGGTGATTTCGGAACCACGCTGGTAGCTGCTCCGGTTGATCGCTCACTAGAATAACCTTCTTCTGGCGCCCAAGAGGCACAAAGTGGGACCGCCCCTGCAGCTCCAGTGCAGTGCGCCCCCCAACGTGCACGGTCATGCCAAGCTGTGTTTGCAAGGCATAGAGCCCCCCTTGCCAGCTAACCTGATCGCCCGGCTGCGTAAACGCCCTCGCCCCAAAACGTGTCAACCATCCAGATCCCACATGCCAGTTAGCCAGCTTGCTGGATACCCCAAGCTGGTTGAGCCATGTCTGGGTCGCAACAGTGCCCTTCGGCCACTTCTGAAAAACCTGGTTTATTTTTGCTGTTTTTTGACTAGTCATCCTAGGCGTTCTCATGTAAATCCGAACTCAGGGCCAAGTCCGGTTCACTATTCTATAAAATAATCTAGTAATACTAGATGATTGTCAAGAAATATAAACTCTAGGCGAACTTCTGAAACCTCTCGTAGGGCCCATTTGTTATTTAATTGTGCCCATGTATGGCCCCATTTACTCGAATGAACTTCTATCCGTGCCAGCTTTAACCTACCAGGCACCTGCTGCTCTGTCCGCGCAGGGTCGATATCTAACTGAATTCAACAGTTTCGGGCAATACCAGTTCATTGCATGTTTCAACCGGAATTCATCACTTATTCAGGCAGGTTAGAATACCCTAAGATTCCTTTAAGGAGCTTTTTTCAATTCATTTTTACTACAAACAAAGATCAAGATCTGGATCATTTAAGAGGTGTTTTAAAAACAGCGGTTATCAACCTCCCCAAAAGAACAAAACCCCATCTCTGTATGAGAAACGGGGTCTTGATGGAATGTGGGCACAATAATATGCAAAATCAATGGTTTTTTTAATCATTTTGCTAACTTATTTAATTATGCCTGGTACCGTTTACGTTTACTAGGACTTAGGCACCTATATTTGTTTCAGATGAGGCCCTAAGGAAATCCAAACAGATTGAGGCGACCAGTGAGGAGGTGCCTGCAGGTAAAAACGAGAAAGGAAAGAAGTGGCAAAACATACTTGAAAAACTTAAGCCAGATGATTTTGGAAAATACAAGACGTAGAGATCAGCCTTACCAACAGCTGCACGCACCATAAGGCCATATCCCATCGTCAGCCAAGATAATCCCTTACCAGGACAGGCCTGAAATGACTTTCCATTGACCTACAAGCGCCTTTATCCTATAATAACCTCAACCAAAAGGAAGTTTCCATCACTAGGCCTCCTACGTTTGTACGAAAGGAGCAAGGATTACTGAGATCTCCTTCAATGGCAAATTGAAGTGAGGTGGTGGTGAAATCAAACATGGAGGTGAGTTGAAATGAAAGAGCTGATTGAATACATTGCAAAGTTGCTTGTTGACAATCCGGAAGAAGTGAGTGTAACTGAAATTGAGGGAGAGCAGACCTCTGTAATTGAGCTGAAAGTAGCTAAGGAAGATATTGGAAAGGTAATTGGCAAACAAGGAAGAACAGCCAAGGCGATGAGAACTATACTTGGTGCAGCCTCGATGAAGTTGAAAAAGAGATCTGTCCTGGAGATTTTAGAGTAGCTGAGTAAAGCAGGGCTTAGAGATCTAATTCTGATAGGATAGCGTCCCCCTGGGTTTGACTGGATTACTAGAGATAGTTACTTATATCCAGTCTTTTGCAGCAGATAGATTCCCTCGTGTAATAAATAACAAAGGAGGTTATTATGTTTTATATTCTTGCAATAGTATTGCTTATACTCTTTCTGAGCGCAGCCATCAAGGTCCTGAGAGAGTATGAGAGGGGTGTTGTCTTTAGGTTAGGAAGGGTGTTAAAAAGCACAAAAGGCCCAGGGCTTGTTATCATTATCCCGATTATTGATAAGTTGATTAGGGTTAGTCTTCGTCTTGTGGCCATGGATGTTCCCCCCCAGGATGTGATCACAAAGGATAATGTCTCCATCAAGGTGAATGCAGTTATCTATTTCAGGGTCATGGAGCCAAACAATGCTATTATTGAGGTAGAGAATTACCTTTTTGCCACCTCCCAGCTTGCCCAGACAACCTTGAGAAGTGTATGTGGGCAGGTGGAATTAGACGAGCTTTTATCAGAGCGAGATAAGATAAATACCACCTTGCAGGAAATACTTGATAAGCATACTGATCCCTGGGGGATCAAGGTCTCTAATGTAGAGGTAAAACATATTGATCTTCCCCAGGAGATGCAAAGGGCTATGGCCAAGCAGGCAGAGGCTGAAAGAGAGAGAAGGGCAAAGGTTATTAATGCCGAAGGTGAATTTCAGGCCGCTGGCAAGTTGGCAGAGGCAGCCAAAAAGTTAGAAGATTATCCATATGCCCTGCAGTTGAGATATCTTCAAACACTAAGGGAGGTTTCAGCTGAGAGCAATTCAACTACACTGTTTCCGATTCCAATTGATCTGTTTGAGCCATTTTTTAAGAAAAATAAATTAGAGTAACCGCTGGGTGAAGCGGATCCTCTTGCTCAGGCAAACTTGCCATCTCTCCCCTTTTTGCGTTTATAGCTTAGCCTTTTCATTCCACCCTAACTAAGCAGAGGGTTAAGGATTAAAACCTCCTCATAGAGGATATTTTTAAATCCCAAAAACTCCTACAATCTATTTGACTGAAAGGGTTGATACCATAAAAATAGAAACCTACTCTGTGATACCGTGAAAGGAGTATCTTGAGTCGAGACGATTTAATCCAACTGGAAGGCGTAGTGGCCAGGGTTCTTGGTCGAGGGATCGTGGAAGTTGAATGCGAGGATAATGTCATTGTCAGGGGTGTTCTTTGCGGACGGATGAAAAAGAGAAAGATTAAGGTGATGAAAGGGGATCGAGTCCAGGTTAGAGTCTCACCATATGATACCTCACATGGATTAATTACCTGGCGCCTTAGGTGATAAACGGACATAGAGAACCGTGGCTCGAAGTCGAAGTTGTTCCAAAGGGACTCCGATTTACTGTGCTAGGATTAGTGAGTTAGAAGAGATATCTGAAGAAAGCCAAAAAGATAGGTAACCGTTCATGGGTTCAATGGTTCAGGGTTCACAGAAAATCTGTACCATCCTACTAGCAAAGCCAACGAAAGAAAGGTAACCCTGAACCCCGATTTCATCGGGAAACGCTGAACCTGTCAACGCCTACAAAAAGATAGAAAGGTGCTAAAATAAAATGCTGATACCAATGGTAATAGAACAAACCCCCAGGGGAGAGAGGGCATATGACATTTACTCACGCCTCCTAAAGGACAGGATTATCTTTATGGGTGAGCAAGTCACCGATGATATGGCAAATATTATCATTGCCCAGTTTCTCTTTCTGGAATCTGAAGATCCAGATAAGGATATAAATCTATATATTAATTCCCCAGGAGGATCAATTACAGCAGGACTGGCTATCTATGACACTATGCAATATGTAAAATCTGATATTACTACAATCTGCACCGGACAGGCCAGCAGCATGGCCGCCCTTTTATTAGCAGCTGGCAGCAAAGGAAAGCGGTTTGCCCTTCCACATTCCAGGATAATGATACATCAACCTATGGGGACAACACAGGGGCAGCCTACAGATATAGATATACAGGCCAGGGAAATAATGAGGCTCAAAAAGGCTATCAATGAACTTTTTGCTATTCACACAGGCCAGGATAAAAAAAAGATAGCAAACGATTCAGAAAGGGATTTTTTTATGAGTGGCCAGGAGGCGCTGGAGTATGGTATTGTAGACAGAGTAATTACAAAAAGAGAAATGGTAAGTGTGGGGAGAGATAATAAAAACAGGAACATCCGCGCTGTTGACTGAGAAGACTAGATTTATCGACATATTTTGTATATCTTCCCTCAAAAAACTTAAATCTATTGTATACTTAGGCAAGAAAGTCGAGCCCAAACGGATCGTGTTTCACCTTTTAATCTAAAGGAGGTAGCTAAGATGAGAAAAGAAATGATAAAACCATTTGTCTGGGGTATCGTGGTTGGTGCGATTGTGTTGCTCATTGTCATTTTCTCGACAGGATGGGTAGTAACAAGTGGCTCTGCCCAAGCTAAAGCTGAGGAAATGACTGAAAAGGCTGTTATAGACCATCTGGCACCGATTTGTGTCAAACAGTTTCTCCAGGATCCAAACATGGAAGAGCGATTCAAGCAGTTGAAAGCAAAAGACTCCTGGATAAGAGGTGATTATGTAAAAGAAATAGGTTGGGCGACAATGCCCGGCGCTGAATCGCCTGCTCGTGGAGTTGCCGATGAATGTGCAAGACGGCTTATGGAGCTCAAGCGATAAGTACCCGTAAGTACGCCTTCTTCTCTCACTTCCGGGCACCAATTATAGTATAATCCCGGATGTTATGCCAACTGACCTAACCTGATTGAAGGAGAATGATAGATAATGAAGGGGAAGGATCAGAACGTATGGTTCCATGTACTGTTAAGAAGGATCTCCACCCGGGCGATATCCTGATACCCAAGGAGAGAACCCGTATCAAGTCCGGTTTACAAAGATTCAGTCTCCACCTGCGCAATATGCGCTTGATCGGTGGTGATACAGTCATCACCGCTGCCCTGTTGCCCCTGTTGGGATTTTTCCTTCTTCACGGTTTAAAGGACATTCCCTGGCTCACCATTGCTGGCCTGTTCTTGGTCGGCCTACTGCTCACCGCTACCATCTTTGGACTGAACAACGTGACTGATGCCAAGATCGACGCTCGCGACCTGCTCAAGCAGACCAATGGCATCAATCCAATCGCACTGGGCCAACTGACGCAGAGGGAGGCGGTTATTCCCCTGCTAGGTTGTAGCCTGCTGGCTCTGGGGTTGGCAGCCTGGCTATCGGTGCTCCCCTGGGCATTTCTAACCTTGACCATCGGCGCCCTCTATTCGCTGCCGCCGGTCCGGCTGAAAGAGCGTGCCGGCCTGGACCTGCTGGCCCACAGCCTGTTGCCCCTTTCTATCTTGTTAATGGGCATGGCAGCCGCCCAGGCAAACCACCCCCTGCGTGCGGCCGTGGGAGCGGCCTGGGTATGCCTGATCTCGGCCAAGAGCGATACCACCAATCTCATCCGGGACTACGAATCCGACAGCGAACATAACATAGGGACGACTGCGGTTCGCCTGGGGATCCGGGCTGTCTGGTGGCTGCGCCTGGTCCTGGTCCTGGCAGCTGCCGGACTTCTCCTCTTTGCCAGTTGGTGGGGGGCTTTCAGCCTGCTCCCTGCTTTGCTGGTAGCGGCCATCGTTGCTCTGGAGATTCTGGCGATCTTTCGACCAGGCTATTACTTGCTAAAACAGCGATTGCTGTTAAGGCTGAGCTATACTGCCGGTGGCGGCATCTTTGTTCTGCTGAGTGGTTAGGTCTGCTTCCCATTTATCTTGAAACCTATGGATCAGATCTCAGATTTAAATAATCTCTGTTGTGGATAGACGGTCATGCCCGAGGATTTCCTGCAATGATCTTGAGGATATGTTCTTCTGAATGGCCGTAACCACAAAGGTGTGTCTCAGAACGTTAGGGACAGGGGCGAATGGGCATCATAAGCTTTATTGAGCGCAAAGAAGTCGTTAAAAAGATTCTAAAGTATCTGAGATTGTCCTTGGTAATACCAAAAACCGAGCCAGCTAACCGTCCTTGAGGTCAGATTGGGTAAGAAACAGCAAGGCAGGGTCATGGCTCTACCTTTTTTTTACCAATCCCTGAAAGGCTTTGCTTTATGCTCTAAGCTGAAAGGCCTGAGTTTTGTGAATACGAAATCGTGAATCCGAGTGGCGTTTCACCAAGCTCGCATAGTACTAACTGAATCATAGAATCCTTCCACCTCGCTGAATGTATCGATTTGCGGAAGAACTAATCATTTATCACCTGCCACCCTGCAGTCTTTCTTTTGAAGTTACCTGCTATTTTGGGCAGGAATTTATCACGCTGAATTTATGAGATTTGGATGAAATATGAAAGTGGGAGAGAATCCTTTATATACAATGATGGCAAGTTATCTGGAATTAGCGACTGAAGTCGTTTTGGAACCTCCGTTCCCATTTAGTGGACGAATTGATAAGTTTAAAGATGCGGGATATTTTTATGATATCTCAATGTCATGGAACCTGGAGATATTGGCAAGCTGTACGTACTAAATTCTGTTTTTTCTACTGATTTTAATAGGTTACATGTTACTTTTCCTATCCTAACTTTTTCATCTTGTCAAGCCCTTATTCTTTTCTCTGGTGAAGTCCTTCTCATCACCTCCTCCATGGCCCTGTAGTAATCCCTCTGTACCTTGAGATTGGATACTCGGCAGTATCTCTGGGTGGTCTTTATTCGCGTGTGTCCCAAAAGATCCTGGATGGTGACGAGATCCGCATCTGCATTCAATAACTGGGTCGCCATGGTGTGTCTGAGCTGGTGACAGGAGACCTTAAACCCAGTCTTTCGGGCATAGTGTTCCATCCGCTTCTGGATACCACGAACTGACATGGGGCTGCCCGCACAACGGCCTTTTTCCACCAGAAAGACTCGTCTTGCCCGCGAGTGAGGTCTCACGTTTAGATATTCGATAAGTGCATGATGAGCGTCATGGCTCACGTACACCACTCGGTCTTTCAGCCCTTTTCCTTCATAGACAAATAATTGTAATCGGGGTAGATCCAAGGCTGCCAGGGTGAGTTTCGCAACTTCGTCCACCCGCAAGCCGCAGCGCAGCATCAGTATGAACATCGCTCGGTCCCTGCGACTGTTGATGACGGCAAAAAGCCTGGGGATCACCTCATCCCTGAGATATCGGGGCAGAGGCTGAGAAAGCCGCAAGGCATAGCCACGCTTTACCGGATTAGGTATGTGCACTTCCTCCTCGCTGATAAGATACTCATAGAAGCTGCGAATGCTGTCTAAATAGCAGTTAATCGTTTTCGGCTGAAGGTGTCTATCCAAGAGATGATCGATGAATGACAGAAGGGTGTTATGGGTTGCCTGCTCAATGGGAACATTCACCCAACGCACAAAATGTAGTAAGGTACTCATGTAGTTTCTCAGTGTGTAGCGAGAGTAATTTCTTCGCTTCAGGAACCTACGGTAGTGAATAATCACATCGGTAATGGCCATTGATGCCTCCCTTCTCGATGATTGCCATGGCTCTAAAATACTCTTCTTTCCGTGTGTTGTCTGTGAGCCGAGCATAGCGGCGAGTCATCTCAATGCTGTTGTGACCCAGGAGCTGCTGCAGACACTCCAGGCGCATACCGGCATTTAGAAGCTCACTGGCAAAGGTATGGCGCAGGCAATGCAGCGTATATCCCCTATGAGACAGCCCTGCGTTATCCAGATACTTGTGAAACATAGCCCGTGCAGCCTCATAGCAAAGCGGTCGTCCCCGTGGGCCATAAAATAGATAGTGCTCTTCCGAGTTCCTCCATTTGAGCCATGTCTGTAACACGACCTCTGCATCATCACTGATATACACCACTCGGCCCAGTCTGTTTTTTTGGGCTTCAAAGATTTCGATGCGCTTCTCCCTTATATTTACATTTTCTACTCTTGAGTCGAGCAACTCCCCAATGCGCATTCCGGTTCGCAGTAGCACTACTATCATTGCCCGATCGCGTGGCTTTTTGATCACTGAGAGCAGCTGCTTGATGTCTTCCGGGTCAATGGCCCGTGGCAGAGAATCGGGCACCTTGATACGCATCTTGCGATTGAGTACATTCGGATGAATCACCTCGCGTTCAATTAAGAAGCGGAAGAAGGCATTCAGTGCCCGCAGCCGTGTGCTGATGGAGTGTGGCTTCAACCCTCGGTCTTGCTCGCGCTCAATGAACGCACTGAAGTCCTCTCGGGTAATGGTCTCCAGATGGTTTCTGCCGATGGAGGTGAGGAAGGTAAGAAAAAGGATAATCGTGCTGCCGTTGCTTCGGATCGTATTGGGACGGCAATTTCTCCGATGGAGATAGAGCAGATACTGTGTGACATGAGCTTCTCCACAAAGCCCCTTATCGGATAGCCTTTGAAGGACACGATCAATTTCTGGATTAGCTACCCTGGGTTCATCGGCTTCGGCTTGACGTAATGGTGGCGGATAGGTGAGGGAAGCCGTTGATTTGTCAAGACCGGATGGGCAATATTCACGATGATACTTGCTGTTTTCTACAGAAACATATTCTAGGTTCATCACTACCTCCTTTCTCGTTTTCGTAGAAAAAACAGGTAGATGATGACCTCAAATGGAGCTTCAGTCAATCATCGTTTTATTACGTACAGTGGCAAGAGATCTGAAATTCTGCATTTCAATTTTAGCATGTGTTTCAAAGATTCAATATCCACCAAATGAGACGGTAGCCAATGGGAGTAGAAGTAGTATATAATGTTATTGAATTATCTAAGGAAGTTAAACATGTGCTATCCTCACAACAATTAAAGATGCCCTATGTAAATAGCTACCCCCATGTTTTATACCCCATGTTTTACATGTTATCATCCCAAAAGAAGACAAGTATCCTATCTTTCATAACTTTTCCTAACTTTTCCTTGACAAACAAAATTTAAACAAATATTTTTAAACCCTCATGTTATAAAAGCTGGGGCGATTCTGCAATGATCTTTCATCCTGATTTGAGATTTATAAATCTGTGTAAAACCTGCCAAGCCAAAGAGTGTTATTTTATTATAGCCGTCTTTTCTGTTTTGTATTAACATATGTCTTGAAGCGTAAGGAAGTGTGTGCTACTTGACAGCCTTCATAGCTACATAGTAAAAGTATCAAGTTTGCTCGAGGGCAAACATTATTCTAGGAGGCCCCAGAATGGCCGAAACTAAGGAACAAGCAAAGAAGATTAAAAAGAAAGCTCAAAGAAGGTCAAAATCTGTTCTTGAGCCGATGGATCATATCCTCGAAGCCCTAAGGGATTGTAATCAGCTCATGGATAAAGGTATCATAACGTTAGAGCTCCAATATCCTTACAGAGTAGTTTTTCGAGTAGACGAGGAGAGATTCAAAAGCCTTGAAAATTGGGATAATGAAAAACAGAAGAAGTTTCGTCGGCTTCTATCAGAGGAGATAACCCTTGGTTTGCAAAGTGCTTTATCAGGCGATGTAATCCCTAACTTTATCCCCTTTATAGATTCAAAGAAAGACCGTGAGAAAGCTAAGCTTATCACAGAGGAAACAAGGAAACATCTCGTGACTGAAAACATCAAATCGTTGTCTCATTTAAAACATTCTTCCAAAAACCATGTAATCCAGTCATTCGACTGGGAAATCAACACAAAAGAAAGGGACCGACGTCTAGGCCAATTAAGCAGGATGCGATACGCAACCGTTTCCTTATGGCATACTCAGCCCGAGCCATTCGAGCCAACCAGTAGGATCTTTTTTTGGCCGAGTATTATTGATAGAACTAAGGCTCAAAGTTTGACGCTGGACCTCCATCCGTATGATATCAAAGGCCTAATTAATGACCTCACGAAGATACTTAAAGCATTAGAAGAAGACTCTTAATATTCTAGTAAACGGGAGATCATGATGCAGAAAAACAAGGACAGACAAAACAACACTCCTAGTGACTTTAATAGCTTTTACCAAAAAATTGATACCTCCCGCGGAACCGAAAAACGCCTTTTTAATCTCGAACAGTACCTGCGCGGCTTCTCCGGCTATGATCCAAACCTTCTGGAGCCCAGAATAACTGGGGGCAAGCACAGTCTTTTTCTTTTTAGGCAGCTTCTTTCTGGCTCGTCCGTGGTTTTTGAACCTTCAATCGAAAGTAAGGACCATGTACGAGAGGAATTGGAGAGATCCAGAACTGCTGCAGAAGCTTTCGCTTCGCAATTTAGTAACATACTCCAAAGGGTCACACTTCACACTGAGCTGTGTAAAGCTCTTCGCGCTTTAAGAGACATAGCAGAGGCAAGCCCTAATAGGAATTTTTTCCGCGCAATCGTCGACATCCACGACTGCACCAGGGCCAGCGATCCTGAGGAAATGAAGGAACCAATAGCGAACGCTATCTGCAAAGTTATTAATGCCCTATCCCCTAATATTACAAATCAAGAGCTGTACCATCTGAATGAAGAATTATTCACTTTGGGGCTTCGTCCTTGGCCTACCCCCAAGATAGCCCGTAAAGCCCTGAAAATCCGGGCACCCGAACTCTAAGATACTTCCGTTTTGAACGTGACAATGGAATCATTATTCTTGGAGACGACAGCAGCGGCAGAGCGTATTTTGGGTCTGCCTGAGACCATAGCTTTCATCAATTCGGTCTGCGAAGGCAAGACGCTCCTCAGTTCTACTTATGTTTGGGGTGAGTTCCGCCGTACATTCCTCAATGACCACATTATTTGCCACACTGTCTTTGTGAATTCACTGGAAAGAGGCGAGGATCTAGCAACCGCACTAAAGCGGTTGCCCAGATTTTCAGAGCTCCGATATAAGCCCCGCAAACTCCGCAGGGCTTTCGATGTAGTAGCACGTTTACATGAGCAACCATTCGATTCTCTACAGGAGGCAATTGAGCGCCTTGAGAATGAGATTCTATACGGTCTCCAAATCTATTTCTTTGCAGGACTTCGCCTCCCCCTTTTCACAGGTGCAGATTGCCAGATGACCCCACTATTACCTCTACAAGTCCCTGAGTCAATTGCACCTAAGCACCCTAGATTTGAACTGATCTCCAAATGTAGCAAAAGGGAGAATCCAAATTGTAAAATAATCTCTTTTTGGAGAGGCCACAAAGTCGATCTCAAAGCGGTTGCGACAATGGCCATTCCAAGAAATGCGAGCAAGACCTCTATTAATGAATTAAATGAATTTAAGAAGGCTGCCCAGGTTATCTTAGAGAACATAGATGTGGTACCCTCCGAGGCTTACGGGCAGCGTTGCTACGCTAAGATTGCCGATCTTATTATCTGTCTCGAATGCCCTCTAAATGTGCCCATCATAACTAGCAACCGACACCATTATTATCCATTGTGCGAAACACTCAGCAGACCTGAGCCGATATGCTTTCTGTCTTAACGTATCTATATCCACTTTTAGTGCGCAACATAAAGATCATTTGCTCTTTTCTTTACTGATAACCGATCTTTCTTTTTCGTAACTGGGACGGAAATAGGGGACATAAGATTATAAGTTGGTTTCGGTAATCCCATATGATAGGCAGCATGCAAGTCACAAAAATTATGAATAGATGCACTGGATGCATTTTACCATGTCACTGGTCGAGGAATTAATCGCCAAGAGATTTTCTCAGACAAAACGGATTGCAATAATTTTTTAGACCGACTTTGTGACATATTGGCCAAGACCAAGACGTTTTGCTATGAATAGAGCCTGGCATAACTAAATAAGTATTGGCATTTTCGAAACAGGAGCCGTCTCTTCCATTACATTTAAATTTCTGCGAAACTAAGGTATGCTAAAGCACTCGCATATAGCCGAGTCGCTAATAATATAATCTAGATTTTATCTTCCTTGTGCTCTCTACTATAGAGCTGCAATCCCTATCGTATCTAAAATGCTGTGATATGATCTTCAGATCTTCATCATCACTGGCCATCGACAGCGCACTCTAAGCTGGCTTTTCTCCTGATACAATCCGTTTACTCAAAGATGGCTTTAACAGGCTACGCTGTACGTTTTTAATTCCACCTGAAATCCTATTACCCAAACCAAGCTTGGATATTTTTCCGATAACACAACATTATGAAAATTGAAGGCACTGGCAAGATATCAAAGGTTAGGGAAAAAGATATAAAAAATTGAAAAACGATTTTACGATGACATTTCTTTAAGCTGCAAACTTTTATAGTTGGGGATTTTTGTACTTTGGGCTTTCCTTTCTTCCCTGACTCCCTGCCAAGAAGATTTAGATTTGAGTGGTTTCTGTAGCCCTCAAGAGAATCTAATGGGTTTCCTATAATCTCGGCAGGAAAAACTAAATGTAGTACATACAGAAAAATTTCCCCCTACATCTTGACAATGGAGAAATCGTGATTATTTTAATAAAAATTTTATGAATTGCAATGAAAGGTGACTATGATGCCGAAAAGAAAAGTTGTTTATGTCAGCCCGAGCGATAAAGCCAAGTGGAGTGTAAAAAATGAAGGCGCCCAGAGGACTCTAAGGAATTTTGGAAACAAGAAAGACGCTGTTGATTTCGGGCGGCAGATGGCCAAGAACGCTGATCTCGGACAGCTCAAAATTCAGAGAGGGGATGGGACATTTCAGAGAGAATATACCTACGGAAAAGACCCCTTCCCACCTGAAGGGTGAAAGTAAATTTGGCAAAGGTAAAACCACGATACATAAAAAGCGAAAATCGTAAATGGCTCATCAGCTATCTTCTCCTTCATATCGTCATCTTCGCCCTATTTTCTAGCCTCATCAATTTCAATCTCACCGATGCTAACCAACTCGTTTTAAAGCTTAAAAATCCTCAAGGTTTCATACCGCTGACTGCTGCTATTCTCATCATTGTGCTCGAAGGGCTATTCAAGAATCCTGTTAAGGAATTTTTGGTGTTTTGGCGATTAAAGCACCGGCTTCCAGGGCATCGTGTTTTTACAAAGGTTGGGCCGAGAGATTCCAGGATTGACATGGACAGGGTCAAAAAATTGTACCCTGAAGGCCTTCCCGAAGATCCTATGAAACAAAACAATGAATGGTTTAAGCTTTACCGGGAGTATCAGAAAGAACTCCAGGTATTTTATTCCCATCAAGCATTTCTGCTTACTCGTGACCTTGCTTCATTGACGGTCATATTTATCCCATTTTCAATATTCGGGCATTTCCTTTTAGGCAGCAAGCCGCAGATGCTCGTCTATCATTTATTGATTCTTGTAATTTTATTTTTTGGGATATCATTATCAGCCAGGCATTATGGTGAGCAGTTTGTGGCGAATGTTTTGGCTGAGGCTTCGCTAAAAAAAGTTTAATTTTTTCGGAGGTATAACGTATCATGGCGTTAGAAATTTTTGTACCTAATACAGGCCAGGGAGATTCCACATTCATTGAATTCCCTAACGGGAAAAATATGCTGGTGGATATTAATAGGACTGATGTGGACGTTGATATTATTGAATTCCTGAGAAAGAAGATTCCAAAAAAGAAGCACGAGGACATAGAGAAAACTTGCAGGAGAATTAACTATTTTGTTAATACCCATCCGCATGAGGACCACATAAAAGGAATAGGTGATCTCAACACCGATGAGTTCTATATTGATGAACTTTGGGAATCCGGACACCGCCTATATGTTCCAGCTGACCAGAAGAATGAATACAAGAATTATTATGATTTTCTAGCGCTCATAGTCAAACTTAAGAAACGAAATGCCGTCAAGAAATTGAGAGCGGGGAGAACGCCAACTTATATCGGGTCAACCGCAGTCTATGTTTTTGCTCCTTCCAGCTATGTGGTTGATTCAAAATCAAGGGAAGAAATCCACAATCAATGTGCTGTTTTAAGAATTGAGTATATAGGAAACTCAATTTTGCTCACAGGCGACTCAGATAGAGATAGTTGGGAAACGCGCATCGTCCCTCAATACTCTGATGATAAAATCGAAAATGGAAAAAGAAAGGAGAACTTATTGAAATCGACTGTTCTCCATGCTAGCCATCATGGCTCTAAGTATTTTTTCGTCAAATCGAATGATGATGACAAATACAAAACGGCTATGGATAAAATTAGTCCATCTTTTACCATCATATCTGTCGGTGCAGGAAATAAACATGGCCACCCTCACCGGATTGCGATGAATATCTACCGGGAGAAGACAAAGCCTGGCAGGGTCTGGACCACGAAAGACAACAAGTCCATGTATTTTGCTTTCAAGAATGATGGAAAGGTAGAGTATAAGAAAGATCTGGATTACGATGACCTTACCAGCATTAAGCATGAAGCTGAGGACTCTGGAAGTGCAATAACGAGAGCAGCAGCGATACTCTCATTCGGCATTAGTGAGGAAATCGAAATGGAGCTTCCAAATCGCCCACCTAAACCAAAACGGGAAGGGTATAGGTAGGATATAAATGCGATGGTGGGAAATAAGAAAACACCTCTTGGTCCGCGAAAAATCAAGAATTGATGAAACATTCCCAGATAATAATTTTACATTCGAGATAAGGGGTGATGAGCTCTGGATAACAGGAACAATTCTCAGCTTCTTCGAATTTGAATGCAGATATCCTCCATCTTATCCATCAGGACTGCCAGATATATTTCCAAAAAATAGGTCCTCAAAGTGGGTCCCGAGGCACCAATACGTCAAAGAAGGTAGATTCTGCTTAGATATTAGGGAAAAAACTTGGTGCTCGCGTCTGACAGCGGCAGATATTATTAAGAGTCTTCAGACCCTCTTGATTGCCGAAGGCATCCGAGAATATACGAAAAGTGACAAACTGCTTGTATATGAGGAGCCTGAGCCTAACAGGCTTGAGCGTTTGCTAAGGGACAAGAGATGTGTTCTTCCCTCTGATTTATCTTTTCCTGAGAATCAGAATTACGGTCGCATGAATTATGTTTATCAGTGGAAATCAAATACATTTAGATTAATATTTACTGACATCTTCGAAGGGGAAACTAAACGTGAATCTATTTTGGCAAAGCAGATCTGGCTTGAAGATGATCTGAGATCAAAATATAAAGGGCTTTGGGTAAGACTAAATACTGACCAGTTCATCGAATTGTTTATTTTAAAGGATGCTCAGAACTTCTTAAGAAGCCTTAAGAGTTATGCTGTTTTTCCAGAAGATTTTAATTTTGAGGAATATTTCGGAAAAGGAGCTAATTGGAAGTTTCTTTTATTTACTGATGAGTATTCGACTCTCCCATTTTTTTTGGATCATGATAGTGAGAAACAAAGTATTTCGAAATATGGCGTATATATCCTTGATATTAACCACCTGGCAGATAGGATGCCGAACAAAGAGAATTATGAATTTCTTACGAAAAAGAAAGTTACCATCATCGGCTGCGGAGCAGGGGGTTCCAAGGATGCAGAGTATCTTGTTAAGTCGGGGGTGGGTAAAATTGTCTTAGTGGACGATGATACTCTGCAAACCGAGAACATCCTACGGCACTCATGTCAGCTTGAGGATTTAAGCATTGAAAAGGTTTATGCTGTTAAGGATAAACTTAGAAAGATTAATCCGTATGTTGAAATCAAACCTTTACGGAAGAATCTTGATGTCATAGACGCTAAAACCGATGAGCTAATACGTGATTCGGATTTAATAATCGTCGCCACGGCTTCGAATGAGGGACTGTTCAATGAATATGCTTTCCCCCGTGGCATTCCCACCATATACTCCAAGGTATATCCAATGGGATTCGGCGGGGAGATAATCAGAATAATTCCTGGTCTGACACCCTGCTTCGAATGCTCACATCATTTTAAGGAAGTCCTGCTTCAAGAAAATTTTCCGGAAGCGAAATTTCCGGAAATTCAGACAACATCATATGATACTCTCTCTGATGGTACGCATATACCAATCCCTGCATTGGCTGTTGATTCTGACTTCATTTCCCTGATTGTCGTAAAGATGGCTCTTGAAGTCCTAACTGAGAGTGACTCTAATACTATGACCGAATCCCCCCATATACGATTGTGGGGCAACAGGAAGGAATGGATTTTTGACCAAGGCTACCAGTGTATCAGCATTGATAACGACAAAGTAAAATCGTTTCCAAATTGCATAGTATGTTACGGAGATTCGGTGATTGAAAAAGAACTCGGGAAGGCTCAGGACCAGGTTAACGATGAATACACAGAAATATTCTCCAAAATAAAGGGTGTTATTGGTGAAGATAAAGACAGTGACAGTTGAAATAGAGCAAAAGGCTTATGACGAAATTCACCATGCGCTTAAAAAATTTGGCGCCAATGAGATTGGCGGTATTCTTATAGGCTACAAAATGGCTGAGAATCATTTCGCAATTTCAGAAGCAACTGTTGCCGATGATACCGATAGCTTCAATTTGGCAAGCTTTATCCGAGAACCTTTTAAGAGTATGAAGGTGCTCTTAAAGAGTTTTAAAATGAAAAGACATAATTATATTGGGGAATGGCATTCACACCCAAGATTCAGCCTTTATCCAAGCGCCTATGATATAAAGACGATGAAAGGTATTTTAGCCGACCCAGGTTATGGCGTAAGCTTTGCCTTGCTCATCATTACGAAATTACATAATGGCAAGCCCAATATGGCGGGTTTCCTGTTTCATAAAAAGATTTCCAACTTCGTCCAGGCAAGAATTTCAGGAATTAGAGATGATAAAGGGCGTATAGATATAAGCGTATAAGTAGTTTAATGATATGAAACGGGTATTGTTTGATAGTGCTTAATCTGTGACATGTTCTTAAAAGGTCAAAATATCATTCACCTCAAAAACCTGTGATATGTCTTACGATCCAGTCCTGGCCCTAATTTCAGGTAACTGCTATAGAGCTGTAATCCACAATGTATCCAAAATGCTGTGATATCATCTTCAGATCTTCAACATCACTTGTCACCGGCAGTGCGCTATAACCTGGCTTCTCTCCTGATAAAATCTATTTAGTTAAAGATGGCTTTAACAACCTACACCATATGTGTTTAATTCCACCTTAAATTCTATTACCCGAACCAATTAGAATATCTTTTCTCGATTCATTTCCGGTAGGCTCCTTGACACACTTATTACCCATGCGATACCATTGATCTCGAGGATTGGTGCCCTGGAAAAAGATAGGAAGATACATATGCCTAATTCAACTGAATTGCCCATAAAGTGCCAAGAGTGTGCCAAATCAGAAGAGGGGAGTATACAAAATAAGTGCGGTTTCTGTAGGGAGATACACCTTTCTGAGGCTACTTTGTGCCATTTAAACCGTAGCACTCAAGAGAGATCGGATTTTCAATGCTATGCATTCCAGCCATTGCTCAAAGTGGTGATTCCATCTGGACATGAAGACCTTGATTCATTTGACCATACCAAAAAGGGTGCTGGCAATGAGCCATTCCCAAGTCTCAGTTCTGACACAATGAAATACAAGAAAGCATCGGCTCTACAGAAGTTGAACCGTGACCCGGAGGGGGTGTTTATTGATATCAAATATCACTTTGCATGGAATGTGGTTTACAGGCAACCGGTTTTTAGCCCCCCTGAGGATTATTTAAGCTTCATTGGCAATATCTTCTTCAAATGTAGCGAACTCATTGGAGGATTTGTGAATCTGATCACACTCGCTTCAGACCACGTGCATGTATATGTGGAATCAGATGGGAGTCATTCAGTAGATACAATTATAAGAGAGATTAAGCGATTTTCAAACGATGCCATCCTATCCAATCCCGGCATAAGATCGAAGCTTGATGAAGGATCGGAGATGTGGGATGTAGCCTATTTCGCACAGACTGTGGGCTAACATACCCTTTTTTTCTGAATGAATCCATCTTCTCAAGATCTATTTTAGCGCTGAAAGAAAGTAAAGTGGAGCTATTTACTATTTAACTACTTCCCGTGAAGATTATCTATCCATCGGAACGCCCAATTTATTTTAAGTTGCTCCAATTCTTGTAAAGTAGTATGTAAAAAAGCCTATGGTACCTCTACCTATCATAAAAGCTCCTCATCTTCAGCCGAATCAGACAGTAGGAATTATTGCGCCAGCAAGCCCTGTTAACCAATCCGAGATATCAGAAGGCTTAAAGCTTTTAGAATCTTTTCCTTTAAAGATAAAACAAGGCGAACATATCTTCGATCGTCTGAATTATCTGGCTGGCTCTGATAATGATAGAGTATCCGATCTTCATCAGATGTTTTCCGATCCCGAGATAAAGGCGATTTTTTGCGCACGAGGAGGATATGGCTCAGCAAGGCTTCTTAATAAAATCGACTTTGACCTGATACGAAAAAACCCCAAGATAATTGTAGGTTTCAGCGATCTCACAGCTCTTTTGCTCGCAATATATAATAAAAGTGGTTTAATCACTATTCATGGCCCTACCCTATCGGATCTTCCTAAGAACAAAAACTGGCCAAATCTATCCGAGCTTATTACTGCCTCTCATAGGCCTCAAATCTTTTTTAAACAGGGAAAAGAAATAAATAAGGGTAAGGCCAAAGGAATACTTTTGGGTGGCAATCTTTCAACTATATGCTCCCTTTTGGATACCCCCTTTTTACCATCCTTTGAATGTGTAATCCTTTTTTTGGAAGAGAAAGGAGAATCTCCTTACAGGCTAGATCGAATGCTAACCCAACTTATACTTAGTGGCCGGTTAGACCGCTTATCGGCACTTATTATCGGTCAAATTGAGGATTGTGGAGAAAAAGAGAGTATTTACAACTTACTCAAGGAACGACTTAGTGGCCTCAGCATACCAGTGGTAACGGGTTTGCCTTTTGGACATGGAAATGAAAATATATCTTTACCTCTTGGCCTTCCTGCCCTCCTCGATACCGAGAAGATGATCCTTGAGATAGAAGAATCAGCTATCTTATAGTGTTTGTTGGGTTATTACGGGGATCATAAGATTGTTTGCACCAGATTCAGAAATATGAACTCACCCGTATGTAGGAGAAATGCCATGTTCACCGCTCACTCACTACGTTCGTTCAAGACGCCAAGTACGCAGAGCATTCATAGTTTTTCATTTACCGTTGAGAGGACGGTAAATGAAAACCATCCGAAGCTTCGCTTCATATGGTTTGTTTCACACAATGCTTATATATCAATAAAACCGAAGATTCTATGGGTACCGGACACACTTAGATTAGTAATTACCCTGCCCGAAGGGCTTGGGTTTATTTCTTTTCGCCCTCCTCCGCCCTGTGGAATGCGGAGCCTATTCCTCCGGGGTCAGCGAAAAGGAATAAGAAAGAACTCTCTCTGCGTCCTCTGCGCCTTTGCGGTGAATAGAAGTTTATGACAAATAAAATAACAGAGTTTTTAAAAAGAGGTCTAAAGGAAAAGGTTTATCCAGGTGCGGTTCTTCTGGTAGCAAGAGAAGAAGATATCGTATTTTTTTATACCGTGGGTAATAGAACATTAAGCCCTCAATCCCTTCCCATGGAAAAGAAAACGATATTTGATTTAGCCTCTTTGACAAAACCATTAGCAACCACACTAGCTGCCATGAACCTCGCAGAAGAGAATCTCCTGAATCTCGATGAACCTATTTCATCGCTCATAGAACCATTTCCATGGAGAGATAAAGCTGATATAACACCCCGGCTTCTGTTAAACCACTCTTCGGGACTACCTGACTGGAAACCATATTATCTTGAACTGATAAAATTACCAATAAAAGAGAGAAAGCCAGCAGTAAGGCGCTTAATCATGGAAGAATCTTTAATTGGGGAACCTCGAACCGTATCCCTTTATAGTGACCTGGGGTTTATAGTCCTTGAGTGGATTATAGAAATAATTACTGGCAAAGATTTATCATCGTTTCTTAATGCTACTTTTTACCAACCCTTGGGGCTAAAAAATCTTCACCTGGATACCGTTGCCCTTGAGCCAATGAATGAAAAAGGATTATACGCTGCCACAGAGCATTGCCTATGGAGAAAGGAAATTATTCAGGGCCATGTCCATGACGAAAATGCCTATGCCCTTGGAGGGTATTCCGGTCATGCTGGGCTCTTTGGAGCAGCACAAGATATCTTCACCTTAACCACCGCGTTAGTCAACATCTATCATGGTTACAACTCAGGCCTGCTTAAGAGCAAAACTGTTAGAACATTTCTTTCACGGCAAGGAATTCCCCCGGATTCTACCTGGGCCCTTGGATGGGATACACCATCAAAAAATAATTCCAGTTCAGGTAATTGCTTTAGCTCTAACAGTATAGGCCATACTGGATTTACAGGCACCTCCATATGGATAGATTTAGAAAAAAATGTAACAGTAATATTTCTGACAAACCGTATTCATCCAAGTAGATCAAATGAAACAATAAGGAATTTCCGCCCTGAACTTCACAATCTTATTATGCGAGACTTGGTGTGAGGCGACAGCATTGTCAGGGCATGGGATTCGCTTAAGTACTGAGATTTTTTCTGACGTGACTGGCGGGAGGCCTCGGAACGGAGGAAAAGACCTCAGTACTTGATTGCTGTCGTTATTATTTATGGGGATTACTTATGCATAATAATGCCCACACTTTGCCACAAAATGCCCACATTCATTTAATGGGTATCTGCGGAGCAGGCATGTCATCCTTGGCAGGGATGCTCCAGGAGAAAGGCTACACCATTACAGGCTCCGATCACAATATCTATCCCCCGATAAGCACCTTCTTGAAGAGGCTATCAATTCCAGTAAACAATGGCTACTCCCCTTCTAACCTTCATCCCACGCCAGATCTGGTAATCGTAGGAAACGTAATCACCAGGAATAATCCTGAATCAGAAGAATTACTTAAACTCGATATACCGTATCTCTCCATGCCACAGGCCCTAAAAAAATTTGCTATGAATACAAAGAAATCCATTGTCATTGCCGGAACACATGGAAAGACAACGGTATCTGCTTTAACTGCATGGATTCTGGAGGTAGCCGGCTTGAATCCATCATTTATGATCGGAGGTATTGCTAAAAATTTTAACCGTAATTTCAAATTATCCAATGGCCCATACTTCGTGATTGAAGGCGATGAATATGATACGGCCTTTTTTGACAAGGGACCTAAATTCCTGCACTATGGTCCTTACATAGCCGCTATTACCAGTATTGAGTTTGACCATGCAGATATCTATAAGGGGATCGAGGAGATAAAGGATTCCTTCACAAGGTTTATTGAAATAGTACCTAAAGAAGGAACCGTGTGTGTAAACAGTGATGATCCACTCGCAGTAGATGTGATCAGGGGAGCCCAATGCCCCATTTTGAGTTTTGCAATTCGAAGCGATGCGGACCTCACTGTTGGGGATGTGACATCTCAGGATGGTAAGACAGGGTTTACTATATTCAAAAAAAACATGGAGTTTGTAAGGGTTACCACTAATCTTTTCGGAAACTACAACATATCTAATATCCTTGCTGCAACCGCAATCTCTTCTGTAATAGGAATACCCCATGAAACCATTGTTAGAGCCATCGAGACCTTTAAAGGAGTAAAGCGAAGGCTTGAGGTTCTTGGAGAGTATAAAGACGTAATGGTAATAGATGATTTCGCTCACCACCCAACTGCAGTGAGCGAAACGATAAAAGCGGTCAAGAGTCATTACGGAAACCGCCGCCTTGTTGCCGTTTTTGAACCACGATCAAATTCAAGTCGAAGGAATATCTTTCAAAATGCTTACGCCGACTCCTTCACTGGTGCTGATTTAGTTATCCTTCCAGAACCTCCAATGATGGATAAAATTCCATTAAATGAAAGGTTCTCTTCTCCCAAACTAATAGCTGACCTAAAAAAGAGAGGTATTGAAGCTCACTACTTTCCAGATAATCACGCCCTTCTTGATGGACTCCTTGCCCATATTAAACCAGGCGATGTAATCCTTATTATGTCCAACGGCGCATTTGATAATATTCAGGGGCGCCTTGTCGATCACCTCAAACAAAAAATCTGATCCTCAAAACTAAAAGCAATTAACAACAGCGCCCTGTAATCCTCTTGATTTTTTCATTACTTCATTCTATCAATAGTATAATTTTATATATTTTTGTAACTACCCAGGTATCTTGCCACAAAGACACCAAGGCACCAAGACTATATAATTATTCTTTATTATAGCTTTTTTAATGCGCCTGAGGCGCATTAATGCGTTTCACATTGAAATTAATAAGCCTAAGGCTTATTAATGAAAAAATTCCGTTATTCAATTTATATTTATCTCCTCTTTGGGTCCCCGCCTGCCGGATGGCGGGCAGGCCTGGCATGCAATGCTTAGCTATATTATATGATATAAATAGATATTATATAAGTTGCAATATATGCTAAGGCACTCGCGCCAGGGCAGGCTTGGTGGCTGAATAGTTACATATTTTTTTAAACTCTATGCAAAAAAACTCCAACAATTCAATAGGTGTATTTGATTCGGGCGTAGGCGGGCTTACCGTAGTCAAGGCCCTCATAGAACAGCTCCCTTTCGAGAACATCATCTATTTCGGGGACACTGCCAGGGTACCCTATGGGGTAAAATCGGTTGAAACGATTAACCGGTATGCGATGCAGATTACAGAATTCTTGCTTGACCAAAAGGTTAAACTACTCATTATTGCATGTAACACTATGTCAGCTGTAGCCTATCAGGTCATAAGGGATCTATCCCCTGTTGCGGTATTGGATGTTGTTGATGCAGGTGCCCGGAGTGCAGTAACTGAAACACATAATAAATGTGTCGGTGTAATTGGGACGCCAACAACTATCAACAGTAACGCCTATCAAAAAGCAATAAAAAGGTTTGATCCGGATATCAGGGTTTTCTCTCAAGCGTGCCCCTTATTTGTACCATTAGTAGAAGAGGGTTGGCTGGATCATCAGGTAACAAAACTCACGGCCCAAGAGTATCTTAAGCCGGTAATGGCCCAAAATATTGATACCCTCGTGCTGGGATGTACTCACTATCCCTTACTAAAACCCTTGCTTCAGGAAATTATGGGAACTCAAATCACTCTGGTAGACTCTGCCCGGGCAATAACAGAAAAAGCAGGTGAATTGCTCAACAAAAATAATCTTCTAAATAGGCAACAAAAATCTCCTGAATACCGGTTTTATGTCACGGATGTACCCATCAGATTTACGAGCATTGGGGAGCGGATTTTAGGAAGAACGCTTTCCAATGTTATCGTGGTCAAGTGGTAAAATCATGCATGAGATTACCTCTGAGATAGTTCCCCCTGTTGATTTTAAAGGGATTCGCTGTATAAAAGATTATAGCGAAATATGCCAGGATTATAGTCCCTATCTCTGTGATGAGTCAAAACTTGCCCACCAAGGAGCCCAATACCTTTTTTTTCCAACCAATGAAGGCGAGCTCTCAGCCATCTTTAAAGAAATGTCCAAAAGAAATGTCACTGTAACAATATCTGGTGCCAGAACCGGTTTAGTTGGTGGGGCTGTCCCCTATGGAGGGGCAATAGTGTCACTCGAAAGATTCGATAAGATTTTAGGACTCAGATATGATACTCACTCAAAAGAATGGCTTGTGAAGGCCGAATGTGGTGTTACGATACGTGATCTTAACAATTGGGCGATGAAAAAAACCTTTCCCGGCCTTTCCGAAAGTAATTCCGCTGAAACTAAGGCATTTCTCGAAAAATACAAGGATAGTGACACTATCTACTTTTATCCCCCTGACCCAACAGAGATGGGAGCAGCTTTAGGTGGAACCGTCTCTACCAATGCATCCGGTGCCAGAACCTACAGATACGGGGCCACGCGAAACTGGGTGAGATGGATAAGGTTTATGTTAGCCTCAGGGGAGATCCTTGAAATACCCCGGGGTAAATACTTCGCAACACCTGCTGGTGAGTTTATAATCATCAATAGTGCAAGAAATGAAACAATCGTAAAAATCCCAAAGTATGCCATGCCCCACACAAAAAATGCTGCGGGTATCTTCTCAGCTCCTAATATGGATCTGATTGATCTATTCATAGGCAGTGAAGGTATTTTTGGGGCAATTACCGAGGTTGAGGTAGCACTCCAAAAATGGAATAATCCTATTTCAATTGTTCAATTCTTATCATCAGATGATAAGGCGATTGATTTTGTCATTACACTCCGTAAGGAAAAAAGTATTCGGCCAGAGTTTATTGAGTTTTATAGCTCTCATTCACTTGACCTTCTCAGAAAGAAACAGAAGGAAGACCCTAAAGTAGTAGGAATGCCTCAAATACCGGATTATGCAAAATCTGCGGTCTTCTTTGATCTGCAATTCAATCCTGAAAACAAAGATCATGACTACTCTAAACTTGAAGAAATAGTATATAGATGTGGATCAACGCTTGCAATGTCCTGGGCTGGATACGAACAAAGAGATCTTGAACGATTCAAAAACTTCAGGCATGTCCTTCCTGAGACTGTCAACACTATCATAGCTGATAGAAAAAAGAAGATACCCGAACTTTATAAGCTTGGAACTGACCTCGCTGTTCCAGATCATGCCTTAGAAGAAATCTGGGCATTTTATAAATCCATATTAGAAGAGGCATGTCTTGAATGGGTTGCATTTGGGCATATTGGTAATAATCACATACACATCAACATCATTCCAAGGTCCCTGGAAGAGATGAAAGAAGGCCTTTCTATTTACAAAAAATTTGCTAAGAAGGCAGTGGTCCTTGGAGGAACAGTATCTGCTGAACACGGCATTGGAAAGATTAAAAAGGAATTCTTTTCTATCATGTTCTCAGATACCGAACTCAAAGAGATGAAAGAAGTAAAAATTGCCCTTGATCCGGGCCTTATGTTAAATCCAGGAAACGTTCTAGATATAGCCACAGACCCGCCTGCCGGATAGCGGGCAGGTTCACACAGATGACCGCAGATAGGTTTAAACACAAAGAGATCACAGATATTATTCTTAGGAGTTTTTATGAAGTTTACAATGAACTTGGTGATGGATTTTTAGAATCTGTCTATGAAAATGCCTTATATATTGTCTTAACCGGGTATGGACTTTGTGTAGAAAGGCAGAAAGGCATTAATGTATTTTTTCGAGCTAAAGTAATCGGAGATTTTAAGGCAGACTTGATTGTAAACGAAAAAGTAATCGTTGAATTAAAAGCAGTTCGTACTCTTGACCTTGCACATGAGGCTCAATTAATCAATTACTTGAAGGCTACAAATATTGAAGTTGGCTTATTATTGAATTTTGGCAGAAAACCAGAATTCAAAAGACTTGTCTGCGTGCAACGCACAGGCAGGTTTGTATATGATAATAAAAGAAAAAAAATCAGCCTTCCAGCCCGTAGGGCTTACAGGCCGGAGGGGATAATCAGCGTAAACCTGCCCGCCGTCTGGCAGGCGGGTCTGTGGCAGAGTAATTAAAAAAATGAAGATACTTATCTGTGTAAAACAAGTTCCAGAAATTACGAATGTAAAAATAAATCCTGAAACAGGGACCCTTATTAGAGAAGGAGTGGACTCAATACTGAATCCATTCTGTGAATATGCTGTAGAGATGGCCTTAGACCTAAAAAGGCATTATGGTGATATAGAGACAGTAGCTATTACAATGGGGCCTTCACAGGCAAGGTCTGCTTTGATGAGATGCCTTGAGATGGGTATTGACAGAGCAATCCTCTTAGCAGATATGAAATTTGCTGGCTCTGACACATGGGCTACAGCTTTTACCCTGGCCGAGGCTATAAGGTCCATGGAAGGTGACTTCAACATGATCCTTGTTGGAAAGCAGGCAATAGATGGTGACACGGCCCAGGTAGGCCCCGAGCTTTCAGAAATCCTTGGTATCCCTCAAATAATGTATGCAGTAGGGGTTGAACTCACCGGGAATAAAAAAAAGATCAGGGTAAAAAGAGAGATAGAAACAGGTAATGAAATCGTAGAGGTAAAACTTCCAGGCCTCATTTCTTTGAGTAAGGGACCCATGATAAGGAGTGTATCTTCTTTTAAAGAAATTCTTGATGCACGGAAAAAAGGGCTCCGGGTTGTTACTGCTTCAGACCTTAATATAGATGAGAATGAACTTGGTCTGAAAGGCTCATTTACCCAGGTTGTAAGGATCTTTCCGCCCCAGGTGAAAAAAACGGGAATGCTTATTGACGGTATAGAACCACAGGATGCAGCAAAGAAACTGATCGGGTTCCTTAGAGAAAGGAAGTTTGTTTGAAGGTAAAAGTTCACCGTTCACCGTTTTCCGTTCAACGATAAGCAGAGTTTGACAGTGAACGGATACATTTGAAGGATACAATGCTCAAAATCGATATTGAAAAATGTACTGGGTGCAAAATATGCGAGAAAGTGTGCCCTTTTAGTGCTATTGTTATTATTGATAAGATAGCCCAGGTACAAGACAATTGCACCCTTTGCGGGGCATGTGTAAATATTTGCCCAGTAGAGGCTCTTTCAATTGAAAGGAAACCAGTCCCAAAAGAAGAACTGGATAAATTTTCAGGTATTTTTATCTGGGGAGAATGTGAAGAAAAAGATAAAAGGATTGTACCAAAAAAAGTGGTTAGAGAGCTCATTGCCCAGGGACGAAAACTTGCTGATAAACTTGACCAAGATCTAACAGTAATAGTTTTAGGTGATGGCAAGCTAACAGGGCTTGAGGCACTCATTACCTATGGCGCAGACAGCGTAATGAGGTGTCAACACAAACTTCTAGGCAGCTACACAACCGACAGCTTCACCAATGTGATATCTGCTATTATCTCTAAGGAGAAACCCTCTGTTTTTCTCTTTGGTGCAACCCCACATGGCAGGGAACTTGCCCCGAGGGTCGCTGCGAGACTACACCTTGGGCTTACTGCGGATTGTACCGGTCTGGAAATAAACGACAATGGAGAACTTATCCAGACAAGACCTGCCTTCGGTGGAAACATCATGGCATCAATAATTTCCCCCTACACAAGACCCCAGATGGCAACTGTCAGACCAAATGTTTTTTCTTTTGGAAATCCTGACAACTCAAGAAAGGGGGAAATTGTAGACTTTAAGGTAGTACTATCCCCGGCTGCAATCAGGACAAAGGTAGTGGCTATTGAAAGGCTCAGGGATGAAAGAGAAGTTAGCATTGAAGATGCCGACATCATTGTATCAGCAGGTAGGGGATGCCAAAAAAAAGAAAATCTGAAACTAATTCAAGAGTTGGCAGACGCACTTGGTGGTGTAACGGCTGGCTCAAGGGCTATTGTTGAACTCGACTGGATACCTCACACCAAGCAGGTAGGACAATCAGGACTAACTGTTGGACCGCAACTCTATATCGCTATTGGAATCAGCGGGGCTATTCAGCACCTTGTTGGAATGAGTTCAGCAAAAACCATCATTGCAATCAATAAAGACCAAGATGCACCCATATTCAAGGTTGCAGACCTTGGTATAGTTGGCAATGCAATGGAGATCCTGCCAGTCCTCATCAGGGAGCTTAAAAAATCCAAATAACCTTAAAGTAATTCATGAAAATTCTTACAGTTAGCGATAAGGTTGAGAAATCTTTTTTCAAGGAACACCTTCTTAGAGAAAAATGCCAGGGAACCCATTTGATCCTTGCCTGTGGTGACCTGCCTCCCTATTATCTTGAATATCTGGTGACGAGCCTTAATGTTCCCCTCTATTATGTGCCAGGAAATCATGATGAGCAACCTTATCAGTCTTATGTAACGAAAAGTTCTTTTGCTAAAGGATGTACCAATATTGACCAGAGCGTGATAGTTTTTAAGAACCTGATCATTGGAGGGCTAGCAGGGGCATTTCGATATAAGAAAGGAAAATATTTATATACCGAAACACAGATGCATCGAAAGGTTTTAAGCATGATTCCCCGCCTTTTAGTTAATAAGATCAAATACAAACGTTATATAGACATCTTGATAACCCATGCTCCTCCTTTTGGCATCCATGATGAGAAGGATTTACCTCATCGAGGATTTAAAGAATTTCTGAAATTCATGAAAACATATAGCCCTGTTTATCTCATTCATGGTCATACTACCCCTCAAGCAGGGAAAGAGATAACAACAAGTTGGTGTCTCTCCACAAGG
>Ga0209986_10000454_pt1 | contig 39051 bp, 36 predicted proteins | sample BlataG_FD_183168 | JGI IMG/M metagenome (GOLD analysis project Ga0209986, IMG submission 183168) | Deep subsurface microbial communities from Black Sea to uncover new lineages of life (NeLLi) - Black_00105 metaG (SPAdes) (version 2) | ecosystem: Environmental > Aquatic > Marine > Oceanic >... | reverse complement strand
AATCATTAAAAAACTATTGAATTTAGAGATGAGTCTCTACACTTTTTTGCAGATTTTGAGCGTGACCGTTTTTGAGAAAGTCCCTATTTTACAAGTACTTAGAGAGTTTTCCAACACAGAACAACCGGATGATACTTGTAAACAGTTGAAATTATTCGAATTATGATGGGACACTAGTGAGCCTGTCCCCTTTTTCGGGTTCCCTGCTTGGCGATGGCTGTATGGTGAAAAACCGTGAGAAAGGCTGAGCGTGTATGGTTGCTCTCCGAGAGAGAGGAGAGCGAAGCCTTGAGAATAAATGGGGCCTGTCCCCATTTATTCCATTTATTCGCTATCATGGCGAGGACATCTTTTATAAATATTTAACTTTGCCTTTTTGTTTTATTTTCTCGACTATGTCTTTCACTTTCTGAGCCATGTTCTTGTGAGTAATGAGAAGGGCATCTTCAGTATCCACCACAATGATATCCTTAACTCCGATAAGGGCTGTTAATTTGTGGGGATTATACAGAAGGCAATTTTGGGAATCCAGAATAATGCTTTCCCCTCTAAGGGTATTGCCCTCTTTGTCTCGCGGCCATATGTCCGCTAATGAGGACCAAGCTCCCACATCAGACCAGCCAAAATTTCCTCTGCCCATTAATACTCCCTCTGCTTTTTCCAGCAGAGCATGGTCTATGGATATTGAAGGAATCTCCTCAAAGATAGAGGCGATCTGGGTCTCGTCCTTATTTTTTAGAGCATCAAGAATCTTTTGCCAATAAATAAACATGGAAGGTGCGTGCTTTTCAAGCTTTTGGACGAAAATATCTGCCCGCCAGAGAAACATTCCTGAGTTCCAGAAATAGTTTCCCTCTTCTAAAAAATTCTTGGCTTGCTCATATTCAGGTTTTTCCTTGAATTCCTGGACGGAAAAAAAGGGCTCATCCAGGAAGTGGAGAGGCTTTTCAGGGGAAAATCGGATATAGCCGTATCCAGTCTCCGGATATGCGGGAGGAATTCCAAACGTGATGAGGTTTTCTCCTTTAGCGGCTGCTGTGGCTCCAGCGTCGAGCTTTCTCAGGAAAAGAGGAGCGTCCTTTATGAGATGGTCAGCGGGCAAGGCAGCCAGCACTGCCTTGGGATTCTGGAGATAAATCCAGGCTGTGGCCAGCATCAAAGAAGGAGCTGTGTTTCTTCCCGTGGGTTCTACAAGAAGATTCTCTTGGGGAAGATCTGGAAGGAGGCTTCTTATAACCTGGGTCTGGGCAAAGTTAGCAATAGTGTAGATATTGTTCGAGGGGACCTTTGCCAGAAGACGATGGACTGTTTCTTCGATCATTGTTTTGTCGCTGACAATCGGAAGAAACTGCTTCGGGTTTTTCTTTCGGCTCAACGGCCAGAATCGAGTGCCGGCACCCCCGGCCATTATAACTGCTCGAATATCCATTTTAATCTCCTTGAAAACAGGCACTTAAGTTACTCATTCTATGTGAGAAAGGATAAGATGAGAGCTGCAAGGCCTACCAAAAGGCAATAATAGGAAAAGGAATGAAATTTTCCTTTATTGATTAATCTAACCAAAAGAGTCAAGGCAATAAAGCCAAAAAAGGCGGCAACGAGGATTCCGATTACCAAAGGAAACCAGCGTTGAGTGTTCGAGTCAATCTTTTGAAGCTCAAAAAGGGAAGCCCCCAAAATGGCTGGGATGGAAAGGAGAAAGGAAAATTGAGCAGCTTCTCTTCTCTTCCAGCCAAGAAGGAGAGCTCCTCCTATGGTCAATCCAGAACGAGAGAAGCCCGGGATAATAGCCAAGCCCTGGAGAATGCCGATGATAAAGGGATGAACAATATCTTTCTTTTTTTTCTCTCTGGCAAACTTGGTCAGGAGAAGAAAGCTGGCAGTGATAAGCAGTGCTACGCCAACAACCCTTAAAGAGGAAAAAAGTGATTCAAGAAAATCGTGGAAAAAGTAGCCTATCAAAGCTGTGGGAAGAGAGGCAACAGTCAGGGAAAAGATAAGTTTTATCTTTGGATCGGAAATATTTTTTTTAGGGCTCAAACAGAAATTCCCGAAGCTTTGAGTAAGTTCTAAGATTTCTCTGCGGAGGAAGATGAAGAGGGAAAGGAGAGTGCCAACATGGAGCATAATATCTATGATTAATTGTGGTTCACGGAAGCCAAGAAGATTCTGGAGAAAAACCAGATGACCCGAGCTGCTGACCGGGAAAAATTCAGTTAAGCCCTGAACGATTCCCTGGAGGACAATCTCGAGTAAACTCAAGTACGCTCTAACCTTTTTATGGCATTCTCAACAGCACGCTTAACTTCTTTTTCTATGGCCTTGAGGGCTTCTTCTGTATCGCCTTCAAAACGAAGAACTAGAGCTTCTTGAGTGTTTGAGGCCCGAACCAAGCCCCACCCTTCAGGAAAAATTGCCCTGACACCGTCTATATCGATGATAGGGTATTTTTGAGAAAGCTCTTTTTTTACTTCTTCGACTATTTTGAATTTCACCTCATCAGAGGCGTAAACTCTGATTTCTGGTGTATTGTAGGTTTTGGGTAGTTCAGAGAGCATCTGGGAGAGCTTTTTTTCTGACTTAGAGAGGAGTTCCAGCAGGCGTGCTGAAGAATAGATGGCGTCATCAAAACCGAAGTATCTGTCGGCGAAAAAGATGTGGCCGCTCATCTCCCCGGCCAGAAGAGCCTTTTCTTCCTTGATTTTTTTCTTGATTAAGGAATGGCCGGTTTTCCACATGATAGGCAGGCCGCCCAATTTTTTAATTTCTTCGTAAAGAACTTTAGAAGCTTTCACTTCAGAGATGATAGGAGCTCCTGGATTTCGCGAAAGTATATCCTGCGAGAAGAGGACCATGAGGAGGTCGCCCCAGATAATGTGCCCCTCATCATCAATGGCTCCAACCCTGTCTCCGTCTCCATCATAGGCTATGCCCAAATGTGCTTTTGACTTGATGACTTCATTGATGAGGTCTTCGAGGGCTTCAGGAAGAGTTGGGTCAGGATGGTGGTTGGGAAAGTTGCCGTCCATCTCACAGTAGAGCTCGACAACATCACATCCCAACTTTTTGAAAATAGGGCAAGCTATAACCCCTGCAGTTCCGTTTCCAGCATCCACGACTACCTTCAGTTTTTTTTCGAGCCTGATATTTTTCTCAATATAATCTTTGTATTCAGAAACAATATCGTAAGTTCTCCTGGAGGTACTTTCCTCTTTTATGAAATCATTGTCTTGAATGATGGTGAATATGTTTTGGATGGCTTCTCCGTAGAGTGTTTCCTCTCCAACCATTATTTTGAAGCCGTTATATTCAGGAGGATTGTGGGAGCCGGTGAGCATCACTCCCGCCTCCATTTTTTTGTGATAAATAGCGAAATAAAGGAGAGGAGTCGGAATGACGCCGAGCTCTACGATCTTACATCCTGTTGAGAGAAGGCCCCTGGACAGAGCTTCAGAAAAGAACGGAGAGCTGAGTCGGCAGTCTCTTCCCAGGGCTACTTCTTTTCTTTTATGCCGGCGAAAATAGGTGCCTATTCCTTTTCCTATTAATTCAACAGTATCTTGAGTCAGGTCTTTATCGACAACTCCTCTTATGTCGTACTCTCTGAAAATTTCAGGTTTTATTTTCACCTTATCCTCCAGTTGACCAGGAAAAAGTAACTGGTTATCGCCTAGCTGATTATATTTTTAGTTTTAGGTTTTTTCCTTTAGCTTAACAAAATCTTTAAAGGTGGCTTCGATGGTTGGCCATTTATTCTGGGCTTCAAGAATGAATTCGATAAATTCCCGTACGGCTCCTTTCCCCCCAGGATTGCCACAGATAAAATGACTGTGTTTCTTTATCTCTGGATGCGCATCGGCAACGGCACCAGCCAGTCCTACAGATTTGATGACCTCAAGGTCTCCTACGTCATCGCCTATATAGGCAATTTGCACGGGATGGAGTTTGTTTTTTTCGAGGATTTCCAGTAGAACCTTTTTTTTATCAAGAATTCCCTCATGAACCTCCATGATTTTCAGTCTTTCAGCCCTTTTTTTCAGGGAACTTGATATTTTTCCGGTTATGATACCTGTCTTCAGGCCCGCCATGTGAGCGAGTAAAATTCCAGTCCCGTCCTTGACATTGTAAGTTTTGAGTTCTTCGCCGTCAGGCAGAAGGAGGAGGTTTCCGTCAGTAAGCGTGCCGTCGACATCCATGATGATCATTTTTATTTTACGTGCTCGCTCTTTTTTTTTCATCAGAACATCTCTGTTCGCCATAAATCATGGAGATGGATGATTCCCTCAATTTCCCCTTTTTTATTCTTGATGATTAAGGAAGTGATTTTGTTCTTTTCCATGAGGTTTAAGCCCTTGGTGGCTAAATCCTCTTTGTCGATCGTGACTGGATTTGGAGTCATACAATCTTGAGCGGTTTTTTGCAGTAAATTTTTTCCGAATTTTTGGATCAGCCGTCTTAAATCGCCGTCTGTGATAATTCCCAAAAGCTTTTCCTGCTTATCGATCACACACGTCATTCCTAATTTTTTCCTGGTAATTTCTTCAAGGACAGCTTTCATCGGAGTCTTTTGAGACACGCGGGCGACCTCTCTTCCTTTGTGCATTAAATTTTTAATTTTGAGAAGCTTTTTTCTGGCTTCTCCTCTGGGATGAACAGAAACGAAATCTTTTTCTCCGAATCCCTTCTTCTTCATCAAGGCGATAGCGACTGCATCTCCCAACGCCAAGGCGGCGGTAGAGCTTGCTGTGGGGATCATGCTGTTAGGTTCCGCTTCCCTTTCAACCTTCGCCTCCAAGACGATATCACTGTACTTGCCCAATTTTGAATTTTTGTCGCCTGTGATGCTGATCAGTTTTATTCCAGTCCTTTTCACGTAATCCAGGAGATCAACAAGCTCTCTCGTCTCTCCGCTGTAAGAGATAGCTATGAGAATGTCCTCTTTGAGGATCATACCGAGGTCTCCATGTCCAGCTTCAGCCGCGTGGATAAAAATGGCCGGAGTACCGCAGCTGGCTAAAGTTGCGGCGATTTTCCTGCCTACATGACCTGATTTTCCCATGCCGGTGACTATAACTCGAGATTTTGTCTGGAAGAGAAGCTCAACTGCATTTGCAAAGTTTTCATCCAGTCCGGAAGCCAAGGTTTTAACTGCTTTTGCCTCTGTTTCCAGTACATATTTACCGGTTCGAATGATATCATTTTTTGTCATGGTTTTTATTATTCCTTAAGAATGATTGTTATTCATATCTCTTGCTTGCCTTAGCCGTAGCAGGGAAGCCAGAAGATTATGTAAGTCCTTTAATATCAATGAATTATATTTGTCTGAGAGAGCTTGGGAAGGATTATCGTGGACTTCAAGAAAAACTCCATCCGCACCAACGCTCACGCCTGCCTTTGCTTTATAGGGGATAAATTCAGCCTCTCCTCCTGAGGAGCTTCCCTCGCCGCCAGGTATTTGAACGCTATGGGAAGCATCTATGACAACGGGAAATCCCCATTTCTTCATGATTGGAATGGAACGGATGTCAAAAACTAAGTTATTATAACCGAAAAAAGTTCCTCTTTCAGTTATAATTAATTTTTCATTTCCCTGGCTGAGGGCTTTTTCGACTGCATTCTTCATTTCATGAGGAGATAAAAACTGTCCCTTCTTGAGGTTAATAGGTTTTTGAGTTTTCGAAGCCTCGACGATTAAGTCTGTCTGCCGGGAGAGTAAAGCCGGAATTTGGATAACATCCAGTATCTGAGCAGCCTTCTCGATCTGGTTTGTTTCGTGAACATCGGAGAGGACAGGAACAAGAAGCTCATCTTTGATTGTGCGCAGAATTTCCAATCCTCGCTCCGCACCAGGTCCTCTGTAGGAAGATATTGAAGATCGGTTTGCCTTGTCGTATGAGGCTTTAAAAATAAATGAGATTTGGAGATTTTCGCAGATTTTTTTTATTTCTTTTGCCATAAAAAAGGCATGGTCTTGATTTTCAATCACACAGGGACCACCAATCAGGAAGAAGGGATTGGTTCCACCTATTTTAACTTTTTCGTTTATGAATATTTCTTTGGGAACGATATGCATAACTTGCTCCAATAAAAGCTTTGAAAAGAGGATGAGGCTTTAAGGGTTTAGATTTAAACTCAGGATGAAACTGGCATCCAAGAAACCAAGGATGCTTTTTGATCTCGATAATTTCCACCAAATTATGATCTGGGTTTTTTCCTGAGATGAAAAGACCCGCCTTGGCTAAGATTTCTTCGTATTCAGGATTGAACTCATACCGATGACGGTGGCGGTCATAAATGTTCAATTTACCATATGCCTTCTCAGCAAAAGTGTCTTTTTCGAGGCGACAGAGAAACTTGCCCAACCTCATAGTGCCTCCCAGGTCTTTTATTCCTTTCAATTCCCGCAGTTTAAAGAAAATTTTATGGGGAGTTTTGGGATTAAATTCTGTGCTGTTAGCGTTGCGGAGCGAGGCGATATTTCGGGCAAACTCTATTGCTGCAGCTTGCATGCCTAAACAAATGCCGAAAAAGGGAACCTTATTCTCTCGAGCATAGGTAACAGCCTTAATTTTGCCTTCGATTCCTCTAATGCCGAAACCACCTGGAATCAGAATCCCATCTGCACCTGCCAAAATTTTCTCGGCTTTTCCCTTTTCTAAATCCTCGGCCTCTATCCAGGATATTTTAACCTTGAGCTGGTGAGCAACACCTCCATGGTCTAAAGCCTGCTTCAGGCTAAAATAAGAATCATGAAGCTCCGCGTACTTGCCCGTAAGGGCAATATCGACTTCATCCCTTGGGTTTTTCATCCTTTCCACCAGGGCTTTCCAGCGCCCCAGACGCCTTTTCTTCGGGTCAAGATTAAACTTTTTCAGGATAATGCTATCCAGTGCTTCTTGGGCCAAAACAAGGGGCACTTCATAAATATTATCCACATCTTTGGCAGTGATAACAGCTTCTAAGGGCACGTTAGTGAACAGGGAAATTTTAGCCTTTATATCTTGACTAAGAAACATATCTGTCCGGCAGAGAATAATATCAGGCTGAATTCCTGCGGCTTGTAGCTCTCGCACACTGTGCTGAGTTGGCTTTGTTTTCAGTTCTCCAGATGTCTTGATAAAAGGGACCAATGTCAGATGAATGAAAAGGGTATTGTCAGCCCCAAGAGAAAGCCTCATCTGTCTTATCGCTTCAAGGAAAGGCTGGCTTTCAATATCTCCGACGGTGCCGCCTATTTCAACGATGACTATATCATTTTCGTCAGCTACAGCGTAAAAAGCATCTTTTATCTCGTCAGTGACATGAGGAATAACCTGGACTGTTTTGCCGAGGTATTCTCCCTTTCGTTCTTTTCTTATGATTGATTCGTAAATCTTTCCAGATGTCCAGTTATGAGCCTTGGTCGTTTTTGTAGAAGTGAACCGTTCATAATGCCCCAAATCAAGGTCTGTTTCAGCTCCGTCATCTGTGACATACACTTCTCCATGTTGAAAGGGATTCATGGTGCCTGGATCCACGTTAAGATAAGGATCGAATTTCTGGATAGTTATTTTGTAGCCGTGACTTTCCAGTAACATTCCGATAGAAGCTGCGGCAATTCCTTTGCCCAAGGCTGAAAGAACTCCGCCTGTGATGAAGATAAACTTAGTCATTTGCTCCTTTGTTCAAAAAATTTTCTACCTTGATTATATCCTGAGGAGAGTCAACACTCAAGGTGGAAAATTGGGTTTCGATAATTTTTATTTTGTAGCCGTTCTCCAAAGCTCTAAGCTGCTCTAGACTTTCTGTTTTTTCTGACTTGGATGGCGGTATCTCGCATAAAGCAAGAAGGAACTCTTTCTGGTAGCCATAAATTCCTATGTGCTGCAGGAAATAATCCGAGGTTTCGAAAGGAAGAGGAGAACGAGAGAAATTAGAGGCAAAGCCTTCCCTGTCCGCAGCTACCTTGATAACATTGTTATCATAAAGGAGGTCCATATCTTTCTGCTTGGTCGCAAGAGTAGCCATAGGGATGGCTTTATCCTGCAAAGCTTCCACTAGGTCGTCTATCATCTCCCTTCGAAGGAGAGGTTCATCTCCCTGAATATTGATGACAATTGAAGTTTTTATCTCCTTGGCTACTTCAGCAACTCGCTCAGTTCCGGAATCATGCAAAGGAGAAGTCATCTGGACTTCTGCTCCAAAATCTTCAGCAGCCTCTAAAATTTTCTCATCATCAGTGGCTATGATGAGGCGATCGAGAAACTTTGCTTCTCGTGCCAGCTCGTATACTCTTTGGATCATTGGCTTTCCCTGGATGAGAGCCAAGGGTTTTCCTGGGAATCGCCGAGATTGATAACGAGCGGGGATGATGCCTGTCGCCAGTTTCAAGTTTGATATCCCGAATCAGGTTTTTTCTCAGGTAATGATTGAAGAACCTCTTCGGCTTCTTCTTCTGTTTCCGGCGGAGAAACTTGATTTGTTATCTGGCAGTTTGCTTCAAGATAAGCCCCTTCCTCCACTGCTAATTTGGGCGTTATGACTGTACCGATCACTCTTCCGCTGGCGTTTATTTCGACCTTTTCCTTAGCTTGGATGGTGCCCTTGACCTCGCCGTTTATGATAATATTGCCAATCTTGATGTCTGCGTCCACTTTTCCATTTTCCCCGACAATAAGCACAGAATCAGAGTCTATTTTTCCTGTAAAACGTCCATCAATCCGGAAAGAACCCTCAAAACTTAAATCACCTTTAATTTCAGTGTCTTTATCGAAAAAACCAGTGAGCTTATTTTCACCTATTGTCTTTTCTTCCATAGGTTTACTCCTTGAGTTTTTCATAAATTCTGTTTAAATCATCAGTAGAGAAATAATAGATTTTTATATGCCCTTTTTTCTGACTTCCCGAGATTGAAACTTTCGTCGCCAACAGCTTGACGAATTCTTCTTGAAGAGCCTTAAGGTCAGGATCAGGCATTTGCCTTTTTTGCCTGGGTATAGTCTGCTTGAGTTTGTGAACCATTTTTTCGACATCCCGGACAGAAAGATATTTTTGAATGATTTGGCGTGAAAAAGAAATTTGGAGCTTGGGGTCTTCAAGAGCTATTAAGGCTCTGGCGTGTCCCATAGAAATCTTGTGTTCTGCCAGATCATTCTGGATTTCTTTGGGAAGGTTGAGGAGACGCAGATAATTGGCCACAGAGGTCCTGTCTTTTCCAACTTTTTCAGCGATTTCCTGTTGAGTATAGTCCAGCTCTTGAGCTAATTTCTGATAGGCCAAGGCTATTTCCAAAGGATTAAGATCTTCCCTTTGGAGGTTTTCCACGAGGGATATCTCGAGCTGCTGCGCCTTGGGCATGGAGCGGATGAGAGATGGAATTTTTCGCAGGCCAATTTTTTGAGCTGCACGCCACCTCCTTTCCCCAACAACAATTCTGTAATGATTTCCTTCAGGAACAACGATAACAGGCTGCAGAACTCCGGATTCTTTTATCGAGCGAGCTAGCTCATCAATAGATTCCTTGTCGAATTTCAGCCTCGGTTGAAGAGGATTTGGCTTGATTTGTTCAATTTCTAAATCAGCGTATCTTTCTTCTTTTAGTATACTATACTCTTCAGGGATGAACGCCTTTAATCCCTTTCCTAAAGCTTTCCTTTTCATATCTGTAGCATCTCCCGCGCTAAATTGAGATAGGCCTCGGCTCCTTTTGATTTTTTGTCATAGAGATGAATCGGTTTGCCAAAACCGGGAGCTTCGGCAAGTCTTACTGTTCGAGGAATAATGACCTTGAATATGATACCCTTTAGTGAACGTTTAACCTCTGCTGCAACCTGTTTGGAGAGGTTTGTTCGTTCGTCGAACATAGTCAAGAGAATTCCTTCGATGGAAAGAGAGGGATTCAAATGAGTGCGAACCTCATCATAGATGCGAAGGAGTTCTGGGATGCCTTCCATACAGAAAAATTCGCATTGTACGGGAATAAGGACTGAGTCAGCAGCTGTTAAAGCATTAATAGTCAAAAAGCTCAGCGAAGGAGGGCAATCGATTAGAATAAAGTCAAAGAATTTCTTTGTTTTATTTAAGGCTTCCTGCAGCCTCCTTTCTTTCGCCTCTTTGGAAAAAAGTTCTACCTCTACTCCTGCCAGTTCAGGGGAGCAAGGACAGATATAGAGCTTATCGAGTTGGGTTGACTGGATATAGTCCATCATGTCCTGTTCGTTCATCAGAGCCTGGTAGATCCCCTTTTTGGCCTCCTTTTTTTTCCCAAGGCCAGTGGTGGCCATGCCCTGAGGATCAAAGTCCACAACCAGAACTTTCCTCTTTTTTAAGGCTAATGATGCGGCAAGATTAATCGCGGTCGTTGTTTTTCCAACTCCGCCCTTTTGGTTAGCTATGGCTATAATTTTACCCATCGCTCTTTAATGTTTCACGTGGAACATTTCCCCTTTTTCTGATCTTTTCTTTTGAATGCTTAAATATATATGCAGGTTCAATACGGCTGCGGGGGTTATTCCAGGGATTTTTTTTGCCTCCCCTATCGTTTGAGGCCGAATTTCTTCCAATTTTTCCATCACTTCCCTTGTTAATCCAGGGATTTTTCTGAAATTTGTCTTTTCTGGGATTTTCTCTCCTTCAATTTTTGCAATTCTGGCAATTTCTTTCTCTTGTTTTTTTAAATAGCCCTCGTATTTTACTTCTGACTCGACATGCCGTATTTCTTCATCAGTTAAGAGCCCATTAAATTTTTTATATTCTACCACATTTTTGAATTTTACTTCAGGTTTTTTCAGCAGGTCCTTAAGCCGCAGTTTTTCCTTATTTTCAGTTATTATTTTTTCTTTCTGGAGAAAATGCATAGCTTTCTCTATCCTCTCCTGTTTTTTTTGGTAAGCTTCATAATCTTTTTCTTTAATGAGCCCATAATTGTATCCGTACTGAGTCAACCTTTTATCCGCATTGTCAATCCTGAGGAGGAGCCTGTATTCAGCACGCGATGTGAAGAGACGATAAGGCTCCTCAACTCCTTTAGAGATGAGATCGTCGATGAGCACGCCTATATACGCCTCATTCCTCCCAAGGATGAAATGTTTCTTCTTTTTTATCTTTAAAGAAGCATTTATGCCTGCCATTAAGCCTTGAGCAGCAGCTTCTTCGTACCCAGAGGTTCCGTTGATCTGGCCGGCTAAGAACAAATTTTTGATATTTTTTGCTTCTAGAGAGCGGTTTAGTTGAGTAGGAGCGAATGCATCGTATTCAATGCCGTAAGCTGGCCTCAATATTTTCGCCTGATCCAAGCCAGGGATACTTTTCAGGATTTCCTTCTGGGCTTCAAGAGGAAGACTGGAGGAGATGCCGTTAACGTAGATTTCGGCTGTCTCTAGGCCTTCAGGCTCAAGAAAAAATTGATGTCTCTGATGATGGGGAAATTTGACAACTTTGACCTCTATTGAAGGGCAATAGCGCGGCCCCACGCCAGTAATTTTTCCGCTGTATAGAGGAGATTTATCCAGATTCTTTTTTATAACTTCATGGGTTTTTTGATTCGTATATCCTATGTGGCAGAGGATTTGGTTTTTTAGGTCTTTTTGAGTGCGAAAAGAAAAAGGAACAGGCTTTTTATCTCCGGGTTGAGCGGTAAATTGGCTCCAGTCTATGGTTCGTTCATGAAGTCTCATCGGTGTACCCGTTTTCAAGCGAAAAGATTTCAGGCCTAATTTTTTCAAATTTTCGCTGAGTTCATGTGAAGCCGGCTCGTTAGCTCTCCCTGCGGAATAACTATGAAGGCCTATGTGGATGAGACCGTTCAAGAATGTTCCTGGGGTCAAGATAATAGCTTTTGCGAACAGCCCGTTTCCTTCCAGAGTTTTAACTCCTTGCACACTTTTATCTTTTATAAGAATTTCCGTGACAACCCCCTGGAAGAGCGTTAAATTAGGGACTTTTTCCAACCAGTTTTTCATGGTCAGCCTGTAGAGAGCCTTATCAGATTGCGCCCTTGGTGCTTGGACTGCTCCACCCCGGCTTCTATTTAGGAGCCTGAATTGTATTCCTGTCTCATCAGCCAGGAAGCCCATGATACCGCCCAGAGCGTCTATTTCGCGTACCAAATGTCCCTTGGCCAATCCTCCTATGGCAGGATTGCAGGACATCTGAGCGATTGTTTCGAGATGGATGGTGATGAGGCATGTTTCAAGACCCATGGTGGAGGTTGCGTATGCGGCTTCACATCCTGCATGACCGGCGCCGACTACAATTACGTCATATTCATCCACAAAATTCATCTTTTACCCTATTTTCCTACACAGAACCTGCTGAATATATCCTCGATGATATCATCCATGCGAATTTCTCCAGTAAGCTGGCCGATTAAAGGGATTGTCTTTCGGATTTCTTCAGCATAAATTTCTTCGGGATGGCCTTCTTTAAGGAGGCGCTGGCCGTCAATCAAGCAGTCAAGTATAGCTTCAAGCAGGAGTTTTTGCCGCAAATGAAGGATAACCTCTTCTCCCTGTTTCTGGCTGGGGACAAAAAACTCATGGATCATCTCTTTAAGTTTCCCTATGTTTGTTCCTTTTAAAGCTGATATTCCAAGCGCAGGCAGGGATCCTGCTCGGCTTTTTACATTTTTTTTTCTCATTTTTTGAGGAAGATCAATTTTGTTAAAAAGGAGAATGGTCTTTTTGTTTTTAAATTTATTGATAAGCTTAAAATCTTCAGAGCTTTTACCTTGAGAAGAATCAAGGAGAAGGAGCACTCCATCAGCCTGAGAGGCTAGTATTTTTCCTCTTTTCATCCCTTCTTTCTCTGCCGGATGAAGGGGGCTGCCAAAACCAGCCATGTCGATCAGGGTGAAAATGGAACTATTTATATTTAATTTATCGCATAAATAATCTCTTGTTGTTCCTGGATAAGGGGTGACAATGGCTCTTTCTTTTTGGAGAAGTGAATTAAATAGAGTAGATTTGCCTACGTTTTTTCTTCCTGTGATGGCTAATGTTAGGCCTTCGGAAAGTGTTTTTCCCAGATTATAGCTTTCTACGAGCTTTTTTAAGGAATGAATAACCTTTTCCATTGTTTTCGATATCTGCTTTGCTGAGATTCGCAGTCCCTCCTCCGGGAATTCAATGCTGGCTTCGATTTGAGAGAGAAGGTTGATAATCTGGTTCCGGAGAGAGGCTATTTTTTGGGAAAGGCTTCCCCCGAGCTGGCTAAAGGATATTTTTACTTGTCTATATGACGGGGCTTGGATGATGTCGTTTATGGCTTCAGCCTGGAGAATGTCGATTCTCCCCCGTTGGTAAGCCCGAAGAGTGAACTCTCCGGGTCTGGCATGCCTTGCTCCGGCTTTTATGCCGAGGCGGACAACCTCCTCAAGAATTACAGGACTTCCATGACAGCTGATTTCCACCATATCTTCCCTGGTGTAAGTGTGGGGTGAAGGGATATAAGTCAGATAGGCTTCTTCGAAGAATTCCTTTTGTTCAAAATGATACAGGTTTCCCAAAATGGGGTGACGAGGAGGGATTTGGGCCTTGTTTTTCTTCGATTTGAATAATTTTTTGGCAATCGGCAGGGATTTTTTCCCGCTGAGACGGACGATGCCCAGGCCACCGTAGCCCAGAGGAGTGGAGATGGCAATGATTGTGTCTTCAAGCATGACTTATATATAATAAAACGTGAAGCGTAAAACGTAAAGTGGAAAAGAGGCAGGGAAATATTCGGGGATGATTTCGCTCCCCTTCAGATTTTTAACGCCATTCTACATTCGTTCTTCTCGGCGGCTGCGTAACTCGCTTCGCTCAGACATACTCGCCGCCCGACTCCGTCGGATTTCCTGCTTGGCGAAAGCTGTATGGTGAAAAACCGTGAGAAAGGCTGAGCGGGCACGGTTTCTCTCCAAAGGAGAGGAGAGCGAAGCCTTGGGAATAAATGGGAATAAATGGGGCCAGGCCCCATTTTTTGTATGAGGATGTCCTCTTTCTTACAAAATGGGGCCTGGCCCCATTTATTCCCTGGGGCAAAAGCAACGTGTTTTTGAACCATATAGCCTGAGCCTTTCTTCAATGGTCGCTGCATCCATCCCCGAATATTTTCTTATGGTGTCAACAGATATATCTTATGAGTGAAAAAGGGGCCTATCCCCTTTTAGGAAGTTATTTGGCTTCGCTCTTTACGGGGAAAATCTTGATTCGTTTCAGAAATCCATCGCCTATACTTTCCGTTGTAGTTCCTGAAACTTGATTCACAGCTATATGGACGATTCTTCTTTCATAGGGATTCATCATATCAAGGATTTCATCCTTGCCTGTGTCGTGAACTTGATGAGCAATATGCTGGGCATAATCACTTAACTGCTTTTCTTGATTTTTTCTATAAAATTCACAGTCGACTTGAACTTTTTGGGGAGAGATTTTATTAAGGATGTGTTGAAAGGCTTGGAGCAGTGATCCATCTTTCAGCAGGAGAAAGTGTTTGTCCCCTCCTTCAAAAATTAGATAGATCATGTCGTTTTTTCTTTTTATCTGGTACTTTATATCAAGTGGAAGGCGAGACAGGACCTTATCGAGAAATTGAGCCACAGGATTTTCCTCTGATTCTTCCCTAGGCCAGGCGCGGATTACAATTTCCTTGGTCTTGATTCCGAAGAGCTTTGTTTTTTCTGTAACAACTTCATAGTTTATTTTATTCCGGGGGAGCTTGAGAACATGTTCGGCGTTACTTATGACTTCATCTAAATTTTTTCCTTTGAACTCTTTTTCTTGATTATTTTTTTCTTCTTTTGTCATGAGATTCCTTTTTTTTCTTTTGCCTCATTCGATTCATGATGTACTGCTGGCCGATTTGGAGGACATTGTTGGTCAGCCAGTAAAGGACAAGGCCACTTTGAAAATTCATAAAAAAGATAGTCATGATAACAGGCATGAGGAGCATCATCCTTGCCTGAGTGGGGTCAGCAGATGTGGGCGTCATTTTTTGGCTTATGAATTGAGTGATGCCCATCAGGATTGGAGTAACATAAAATGGATCCTTTACGGAAAGGTCTTTTATCCAAAAAATAAAGGGACTATGCCTGAATTCAATAGCTACGACCAAAAGCCGGAAAAATCCCCAGAAGACTGGTATTTGGATGAGAAGGGGTAAGCAGCCTCCAGCCGGATTGATACCGTGTTGTTTGTAGAGTTTCATTGTTTCTTCGTTCATCTTGCGGCGTTGGCCGATATCCTGTTTAGCCTTTTTGTATTTGGCTTTCAGAGCTTTAATCTTAGGCTGGAGTTCCTGCATCTTAGACATTGAGCGCATGCCGCTGTAGGTTAAGGGGAAAAAGATAATTTTGATTAAAAAAGTGAGGATGATGATAGCGATTCCCCTGTTAGGGATAAATTTATGGATAGATTTGCTGGCTCTGAGGAGGATTTCAGAAATAACCCCAAAAAATCCGAACCTTATCAATTTTTTTGCTCCGTAGCCGAATTCACTTAAAGTATCGAAATCTTTAGGCCCTATATAAACCTTATGAGGAGAGCTCATAGAGAGAAAAAAGTAAGGGTTTTCTTCTGGTCCTTCTCTATGGAAGGACGCGCTTGCTTTTTCAGGAGAAGTAAGGAAGAGAGCTGTGAAGTAATTATCTTCATAGGCGGCCCATTGAACGAAAAAAAAGTCATTCTGTTTCTTCGCGATCAAATCTTCCCATTGTTTTATAGGCATAAATTTTCTTTCTTCCAAACGGTCTTTTTTGGGGCGAGCTGGGGGTGGAAAAACAGCCATGCCTCTTACTCCTCCGAATCGGCTCTTTATCTCGGCTGCAGTAGGATTGCCAATGCCTGGACCCCAAATAGCATGGAAATCGATTTTTTGTCCGTATTTCCAAACATTGATTATCACATCAAAGTCATATTTTCCATCCTGGAAAGTAAGGATTTTCTCTACTCGTATCCCTTTATCATCTGCATACTGAAAGCGGAGTTCTCCTGACCGGCCACCTCCCAGATCTAACTTGAGATTTGAGAATTCGAAAAGGGCACTGTTGATAGTACTATCGAAGGATGAATCATCTGTTCTCAGAGAAAAAGGATACATATCCAGCTCGGACGATCGTATAGAAACAAGGTCTAAGTCTTCTTTGTTTTCGTCGGCGTGTTTTTTAAGCCTCCAACTCCTCAACACCCCTCCTCTATTACTCCATACAGCTTGATACAGAGAAGTATCGATCAGGATTTCTTCTTCAGCTTGGGCTGAGATCGGCTGAAGGTCTCTCTCTTCTTCTGCACGCGCGCTCTCCTCGGGCGTTGCTGGAGGAGAAAGAAGTTCTTTTTCAGTAGGCTTTTGCTCAGGTTTTCTCTCTATCCCTGTGATGCTTTCTGGTAGAATTTCTGGCTCTGGCTGCTTTTTAATGAAGAATGCCTGATAGAGAATCAAAATCAGGAAAGAAAGGACAATTGCTATTAGTACTCTTTTTTCCATCTATGGACCTCTTAAGGAATGAGATCGACTCCTCCTGGGTGAAATGGGTGACACTTGAGAAGCCTTTTCCCTCCTAAAAATACTCCTTTAAGTAAACCATGTTTTTTTATAGCTTCGTACGTATAGCTAGAGCATGAAGGATAAAAACGGCAGTGACGGCCAAGCAGCGGTGAGATGAACACTTGGTAACATTTTATCAAGAATAAAGCTATGTTTTTCATAGAGATTATCTATTTTGACCAATGGATCTTATGGCAGCAAAGTAATCTTCCTGAAGCTCGCGCCAGGAGGCCTCGATGATTTCTTTTTTAGCGATGATTAAGATGTCAAAGGAGCTTTCGAGCAAATCTTTGTTCCTTCGGAAGAGAGATCTCATCTGTCTTTTAAATTTGTTTCTTTTAACGGCATTACCTACTTTTTTGCTGATAACAACAGCCATCCTGGAAAAACTTAAGTCGCTGGAGATATAGATAAGATTGAAATATTTTGCTCTGTAACGGCTGCCCTTTTTGTAAAGATGCAAAAATTCTTTTTTATTTCTTATCCTCTCCTGAGGGCTAAGGGTTTCATTCATTAACCAGCAAGTCTTTTTCTGCCTTTTTGTCTTCGGTTCTTGATGATATGCTGGCCACCTTTAGTTCTCATTCGGACTAAAAAGCCGTGAGTTTTTTTTCTCTTTCTTTTGTTGGGTTGGAAAGTTCTTTTCATGTCTTCTCTTTAACTGTAGAGGAAGTATGTTAATAAACCTGCTTTTATCTGTCAAGTCTGCACAATAATGATTTGACTCTATGGCCATTATTGATTATAATATCAACACGATGGATTCCTTCAAGGTTGGAGATAAGGTTATTTATCCCAATCAGGGGTTGGGTGTTATAGAAGATATCCAGGACGAAAGCCATTATGGGGAAAAATTCAGGATTTATCATTTGAGAATCCTTAACAACAATACTTTAGTGTTAGTGCCTTTTTCCAATGCTGAAGAAATCGGGATCAGAAAACTTGTTTCTGCGGGGCGTGTCAGGAAAATATTTGAATTTATGAGAAACGGAGATGTAGATGTCACGATGAACTGGAAGGGGAGATACAAAGAACATCTCAATCTTTTGAAATCTGGAACAATGTTGGATATGGCTTTGGTCTTGAAGAGCCTTTATTATCTCAATTTAGTCAAACCCCTTTCTTTCCGCGAGAAGAAAATGATGGAGAAAGTAAAAGAACTTGTCGTAGTAGAAATTTCAGAAGTTTCTTCCCTCCCTATCTCAGAGATTGAACAAAGACTTATGGAAACTTTATCTCTCTGTTTTAGAGATGTAAATCCTCGCTTGGATTCCTGATTTTCAAAAATATGCTCTTTCCTGCCCTCATCCTTTTTTTTCTGTTTATTCTTCTCAGTGCTTTCTTCTCTTCTTCTGAAACATCTTTTATTGCTGTTAATCCTTATAAACTTGATTACCTTGAAAAGAAAGGGTCAAGGAGGGCAAGGCTTGTAAAAAGCATGCTGGAAAGGGTAGATAACCTTTTAGCGACCATACTCATCGGGAACACTCTAGTTAATGTAGCTGCAGCTTCTATTGCGACATTTATTTTTGTCTCTTTCATTCCGAACAAGAATCATGCGGTTTTATTGGCGACCTTGGTGACGACTTTTTTGATTCTTATTTTCGCAGAAATCACTCCCAAAACTTATGCTGCTTATAATCCTATAAAGCTTTCTTTTTTGTTTGTGCAGCCGGTCAGATTTTTTATCCTAATTTTTTATCCTTTTGTTAAAGCTTTTACATTCATTTCCCGGTTGATATTTCCCTCCTCTCAGAAAAAGGAAAAAGGCCTCCGTCGTTCTCTTAGCACGGAAGAGATAAAAGTTTTGTTAACAATGGGGATAAAAGGGATGTCTTCGTTTCGAAAAAATATGATTTCTGGTGTTCTTGACATCGGCTCCCGCCCCATCAGAGAAATCATGGTTCCGCGCCCTCAAGTCAAGGCTATTGAGATGAAATCCTCTATTCAACAGATATTAGATATAATTCTTTCAGCCGAATTTTCCAGGTTTCCAGTATATACAGGAAGATTAGATAACATAGAGGGGCTTATTCATGTGAAAGATGTAATTCCTTATCTTGTTGATAATATAGAATTTAACATAAACAAAGTTATAAGAAAGCCGTTTTTTGTTCCTGAACCTGCTTCTTTAGAGAATGTTTTGCTTCAGATGCAAGAGACCGCAAACCATCTTGTTTTTGTGGTGGATGAATTCGGGCATATGGAGGGAATTGTAACCCTCGAAGATATTATCGAGGAGATAGTAGGAGAGATTCAGGACGAGTACGATCCTAAAGAAGAGTGGTTCAGCCAAGTTGAGGAAAATGTCTATGTAGTCAAAGGAAGAGCTTCTATTAAGGATGTTAATCAGAGACTTCTCCTTGAACTACCGGAGAAAAGAGAATACACAACTTTGGCCGGTTTTTTTCTTTACGAATTTGGAAAGATACCTCAAGAAGGGGAGGTTTTAAGCTACGAAGGTTATAGATTTGTTGTTGAAAAAATGAGCAAGCGTCATATAAATTTACTCCGTATTATAATAGAACAAAAAAAATGAAGATAAAGCAGATGAAAATCATCGCCAAGAATAAGAAAGCTTATTATAACTATGAAATACTGGAGAGCTATGAAGCAGGTATTTCTCTTGTGGGGAGCGAAGTCAAGTCTATTAGAGAAGGCAGGATAAGTTTAAAGGAGAGCTATGCTGAAATTAAATCAGGTGAAATTTTTCTTATCAGCTGTCATATAAGCCCCTACGAAGCTGCGAACATATTCAATCATGATCCTAGAAGGGTGAGAAAACTTCTACTGCACCGCCGGGAGATAAAAAGGTTAACAGGAAAAGTAATAGAAAAAGGTTTAACGCTTATTCCCACGAAGGTACTGATCAATGATAGAGGAAAAGTCAAGGTGGAAGTCTCCCTTGCCAAGGGTAAAAGAGCCTATCAGAAAAGGGAATCTATTCGAGAGAGGGACCGCGAGCGCGAATTTCGGGCAGAGCTAAAGAAAGCGTGGCGATAACTCGTAGGCCAATTTTATCGCCTCTACCATACTTTCAGGATTGGCCGTTCTTTTGTTAGCGATATCAAAGGCTGTACCATGGGTAGGAGAAGTGCGAATAAACGGAAGACCCAAGGTGGTATTAACCCCCTTCTCAAAAGCTTCCAGCTTGAAAGGAATGAGTCCCTGATCATGGTAGAGGGCGATGACGATTTTGTATGGATGATTTAGAGCCTTCCGGAAAACAACGTCAGGTGGAAAAGGGCCGCTGATTCTCATCCCTTCTTTCTTGGCATGGTTTATGGCAGGAATGATTTCCTCTTCTTCTTCAGACCCGAAAAGCCCCTCCTCTCCAGCATGCGGATTCATCCCTGCGACCAGGAAATGGAATGTCTCAGGCTGGATTTTTTCCGTATGCTTATGGAGCAGGAGAAAAAAATCACGAAGATCTTCTTTTTTTATTTTTTCTAATGCGGCCTTCAAGGGGAGGTGATGGCTAAACAGAGCTACTTTTATTCTTTCCGACCAGAAAGTCATGATGGCTTGAGGGTAGGCCTGGCTGAGGAAATCTGTGTGGCCGCGCCATTTTAATCCTGCTAGTTTCCAGGATTGTTTTGATATGGGCGCTGTGACAAAAGCTTGTATAGTCCCCCTTTTTGCCTCTTCGAAAGCTTGTTTGAAGAAGAGAAAAGATGCCTGTCCGTTTTCCTTGGAGGGAGATCCCTTTTTTACGGTTTTTAAAGGGCTTTCTACTTCTAAAAGAGATAGAGAAGGAAAGATGGTCTCTTTTGTTTTATCAAAAGGTTGAATATCCAGTTCGAGACTCAATGCCCGCCTTTCTTCCTCAACCAGTAGAGAGGAACCAAAAAGGATGTAAGATATCTTGGGAAGGGAATTTTTAGACGATAAGGCCTTTAAGACGATCTCGGGTCCGATTCCCCCTGGATCCCCAAGAGTTATTCCTATCCTGGGAATATTCATTTTTTCTTTTTTTATGTTTTTTCTTTTGTTTCTCTAGTATCATTCAGCTTATATAGATACTTGATGGTGTCTTTATAGATTAATAAATTGGGAGCTTCATCTCTGTTGAGTTTTATACAGTTTATATCATACCATTCAATGTATCCTTCCACCGTTTCTCCGTCTTCAAAGACAACTCCCATAGGAGTTTTTTTGTTCATCTGTTTCAGGTAGTAATAGTTTTCTGCATGAGTATCGTAGGGGGGATGGGCTTTCTTTTTGGCTGATTCGCGATGCATCTTTTCTTTTATCTCAGATAAGTTTGGTCTAATAAGTTTTCTATTCATAATTTACCTCTCTAAGATTTATGCTGGATAAGAAACTTAGGAGTCGTTATAAAAATAATAACATCATATTCATGAAATTTCAAGGATATTGAGAAAGAACAAAGCATATTTTTTTTAAAAAAGGGGACAAGCCCCTTTTTTGCACGCAACCTAATGCATTAGAATAAATAGCGTTTGTATGAGTAAAGGCAAAAAGCAAGACCTGACCCCTTTTTTTTAGACGGAGGAAGGAGATTTTTTTAGGGCTTGATAGAGAAGAGGAAGGACGAGAAGAGTGACTAAAGTAGAAGTAATGAGCCCTCCAACGACGACTGTAGCCAGTGGCCTTTGAATTTCTGCGCCTGGACCTTTAGCTAAGAGCAGGGGCATGATACCAAATATAGTGGTGAAGGTCGTCATCAAGACCGGCCTTATTTTTAAACTCACTCCTTTGATGATGGCGTCTTTCATCGTGGCTCCCTGGAGAAGGTGCTGACGGAAAGAGAAGAGAAGCACAAGACCATCTTCCAAAGCAATTCCGAAAATCGCGATGAATCCGATGGAAGCAGGGATGCTTAAATAGAGCCCAGAGATTTTCAGGGCTATTATTCCACCTGTAAGAGCTAAAGGAATATTGATAAGGATGATAAGGACTTCCTGGAAAGAATAGAAGATAGTGAAAAGGAGGAGCGCAACCAAGACTAAAGTAATAGGAGTTATGAGAGTCAGTCTTTTGTTTGCCCGCTGATGCAGTTCGAACTGCCCACCCCATTTGACAGTGTATTCGGGGGGAAAATCAATGTTTTTTTCAATTTCTCTCTGGGCATCACTCACAAACCGACCGATATCCCTTCCCCTGATGTTACATTGAACCGTGATGAATCTTTTGTTACGCTCTCTGTTTATAAGCCGGGGACCCACGACATCTTCTATCGATGTCAGCAGTTTAAGAGGGATTTGGCCCCCGCTGGGAAGACTGATTAAGAGATTTTCGATTTGCTCAATATTATTTCTGAATTCAGGCTCAAACCTGAGAAAGATATCGAATTTTTTCTGACCTTCATAGACTTGACCGACTGTAATCCCTCCCACAGCGGCTTCTATTGTTTCCTGAATATCGCTGATATTCACCCCGTAGCGGGCGATCTGCTCTCTCAGGATAACAATCTGGATGTGATTTTTCCCTGTAAACTGTTCGACCTGGACATCTGCTGCTCCCTTTATGGATGCGATGACATCCTTTATTTGCATGGATTTTTCCTTCAGGATATCAAAATCTTCGCCGTAGATTTTTATGGCTAATTGAGCCTTTACCCCTGTTATGAGTTCATCCAGGTTGTGGGCAATGGGTTGCGTGATGTTGAGGTTTACTCCAGGCAATTCTTCAAGACGGTGTTCAATCTCTTCGAGAAGTTCATTCTTTGCCTTAAAATATTTCCATTTTTGGATGGGTTTGATCTGGATGAGAATTTCAGCATCATTCACAAAATGGGCGTGGCTTCCTACTTCTCCCCTCCCTATCCGACTTAAAACACCGGTGACCTCAGGAATATCTTTTAATTTTTTTTCTATGGAAGTCGCCATGGAAATACTCTCTTGAAGGTTGATGTTTGGATCAAGCATGGCTCGGACGTGGATCGTCCCTTCCTCTAAAGCCGGGATGTATTCTCTTCCCATAAAAGGTATTAAGCCCATTCCTGTTATAAAAATAATAAAGGTGATAAAGAAGACCCTTTTTCGGTGTTTCTGGCACAGTGAAAAAAAGGGAAGATAGGTTTTTTTTATGTTCCTTATCAGAAATGGTTCTTCTGCTGGCTTTTTCTTTCGTCCTAAAAAATAATAAGCGAGGGCAGGAGCGGAAACCAGGGCGAAGATCAAAGACCCGGCTAAGGCAAAGGATATGGAATAGCCCATGGGTCGAAACATGATACCTTCTACCCCTGTAAGAGTAAAGATAGGAAGGAAAACAAGGATAATTATTACGATGGCAAAAAGGAGAGGCCGGCCTACTTCTTCTCCAGAACGAACAATAGCCTGAATCCTTTTCTCTGGGGAGATCTGGAGATTACGGTGGGTGTTTTCGACGAAAATGATGGCTGCATCAGCAATAAGGCCTATGCCTATAGCCAGTCCCCCGAAGGACATAAGATCCGCTGCCAGATTTATTCTTTGCATCATGATGAAGGCAAAAAGGATAGAGAAGGGCAAGGAAAAAACTGCAATCAGGGCCGAGGGAAAATCTCCCATAAAGAGAAAGAGCACGAGTATGACTAGAATAATTCCGAGAGCCAAGTTTGAGGATACTGTTGAAAAACATTTCTTGACTAAGAAAGCCTGGTTGTAGAAGGGAACAATTTTTATACCGGGAGGAAGGGATTTGTTTATTTCAGCGATTCTTTCCTCTATGTTTTTGATGACCTTAGCAGTGTTGGAACCAAACAGTTTCAAGACCATGCCGACGACTTTTTCCCCTTCCCCGTTGACCAACGCTGCTCCTCTTTTTATTGCCGGCAGAATTTGGACTGAAGCGACATCTTTTAGAAAGACCGGAGTCCCCTGATAGTTGGCGATAACGATGTTTTCAAGGTCTTCAAGATTTTTGACAAGCCCGGTGCTTCTTACGATGTATTCTTCTTTTCCTTTGGTGATGAAGCTTGCCCCGATATTTTGATTGTTTTTCCTGACTTTTTCTGCGAGATCAGAGATTGTAAGGTTGTACTTGAGAAGAGAATGGGGATTGACAAGAATTTGGAACTGTTTGACATCTCCTCCTATGCTTAAGACCTGGGATACTTCAGGCACAGACTTTAGCTCATATTTTATCAGCCAGTCCTGGACAGTCCTGAGCTCGAGAACTGTATAGTCCTCTCCTTCAAGATAATATAGATAAACCAGGCCCAGTCCCGTCGCAATCGGTCCTAAGACAGGATTATGTGCCTGAGCGGGGATGTGTTCTCTGACCTCAAGAAGGCGCTGGGAGACAAGTTGTCTGGCCCAGTAGATATCCGTCTTATCTTTAAAATATACATTGACAGTGGATAGGGCAAAGGTCGAAAATGAGCGGATATTTTCAACTCGAGGCAAACCAAACATGGAAGATTCGATAGGATAAGATATGAGTCTTTCAACCTCTTCAGGAGCCATGCCTTCGGCTTCTGTGTAGATCTGGACGAGAGGAGGGGAAGGATCAGGGAAGACATCTATGGATAGTCTTTGAAAAGAAAGAAAGCCTAAAAAGGCTATTATTGAAGTTGCTAAGACTATGAAGAGTCTTTGTTTTATAAAGAAGCTTATGATTCTGGGAATCATCGTTCCCGATTAGTCTTTAAAATTGTTATTTTCCAACTAATGGACATGGGTACTCCCGAAAGAAGCCTTGGTGAGTTCTGCTTTCAGGTTAAAAGCTCCCTTTATGACTATCTTATCTCCTTCTTCTAAGCCTTTGGCTATTATCCTTTTATTTCCTATTTTCTCACCCAATTCCACATGGCAGACAGCAAAAATATCTTTCTCTTCGAGGACAAAAACAATTTTTTCTCCGTTCATATTTTGAATAGCCTCTTCTGGTATGGCTAGTATTTTTTTCTCTGTTTGTCTATTTTCTACATCGCCCTGGATGTACATGTTAGGCTTGAGCAGCCCCTCGTCGTTTTTGACCTCGACTCTGATTTTTATGGTTCGAAGTTTTTCATCTATAGTATCGCTGATATAAGCGATTTTTCCTGTGAATTCTTTTTCAGGATAGAGAGGGGATTTGATCGTAACTTCACTTTTTTTGCTTATATACGGCAAATCTTTCTCGTAAGCATCTAAATGAGCCCACAGAGTATTGAGGTTTGAGACAGTAAAGAGTATTTTTTGGGGTTCTACATGCTCTCCGACAGTGACATCCCTATAGATTACCGTCCCTTCTACAGGAGAAAGGATACATAGATTTGGATCTGCGAGCTCGCATAATTCTCCTTTCTCTACCAAAGAGTCACACTTCTTAATGAGCTCTTGGATTTGTTCATGTTCTATTCCGTAAGAATGGAGGATAGACTCTGCAGCTCCATATTCGGTGGAAAGCTCTGCATGATCTGCTTCACGTCTCAAGTACTCCTTTTGTTCGATAGCCTTTTCTTGAAGGAGCATCTTTGCTCTTTCGACCTCTTGGTGGCTTAGGTTTAATTTTGCTCGTGCTTGAAGAAACGCAGCTTGGGCCTGGACGAAATCCGGAGAATTAATCGTAACCATAACCTGCTTTTTGATCACTCTATCTCCTAAATCCGAGGAGAGGGAGACAACCTTTCCCTTAACAAAGGAAGAGATGTGAGCAGTTTTATTTTGGTTGAGCGCGAGGATACCTGGAATAGTAATTTTTGAGGCAATGTCCTGTTTGGTGGCTGTGCCGACTACTATTCCCCATTCTTTCTGCTTTTTCGCAGACAGGTGCAGTTCGGGGTGTTCCTCGCCTTCGTGCAAACGAACTTCTTGTTCGCTTTCATGTGCTTCCTGTTCGCTAACTTCAGGCGCTTGAGCTCCATGCTCGTGACCATCTTGCTCGTGAGAGAGGGATGAAATATTCTTCTCCTTGCTTCCGCAAAAAACGAAGACGAGTAGCGAAAGGAGAATAATATATTTTTTCATTTTATCTTTTCTCTGCTAGCTCACTATAAAGCCGCCATATCATCAATCAAGCTTATCTATATATTCTATAGAAATTGGGGGTTATTGCCAAGAGGAATTTTCTTCCCTGTTTTTAGATCCGCCACCAGTAAGAAAATTTGATGAAATAATAGCGGCCCTCTCTTCTGAAAATTCCTGATTCGCCTCTTTCCTGGTTGTCATCTATCCCGAAATAAAAGACTGTGCCGGGCCTTAACTCATAGCTTAGAAGGATGCTGGTGTAGAGTTCCCCTTCGTAGTCGTCGTAGTCTGTGATAAGCCGCAAGGATAAAGGACGGGAAATCTGATAATTGATTCGCTGGCTTATGATGTTGATTTCGTAATCTTTTTCTCCACCCTTTTCTCTGTCGAACATAACATTCTTAAAATCATATAATAAGCGAAGATTGGTCAGAGGTTTCAAGGTGAGCGTGATACCGAGGGAGGTTTTATAGCCTAAATATGGATTGTCTTCGTATTTGATTGCATCGCCGAAAGAATAGGAGAGGCGGCCGCTCAGCCAGGGAAATGGCTCTGAGCTAAAATTGGCTCGAAAGTTTTTTTTGCGGAAGTTTATTCCTTCATACGTCTCCAGTTCCGAGGAAACGGTGGCCCAGAGATGAGACTGCCTCCAGCCGTTTATAAAACCGGTGAATTGGAATTCTTCATCAGTGAGAGTGTTATCAAAATCATAAATTCTTCGGTATTCGAAAGAGGGACGGATAGATATGATTAAATCATTTTGAGGGAGGAACGCATAGCTGACACGTGTGTTCAGAGAATGAATGTTTTTGCGGCGGAAGAAGCCTGATGATGCTTCAAAATCAGGGTGGATGCTTGTCCAACTGGCTGAGAGCGATAAATGACGGGCCCTACTGCTAAAGCTGAGGTTCATGGCCGGGACAAAATCAGTTTTTTCATTCTCTGCTTTACTTAAGGAGCTTAAGAATTGAAAGGAGAATCTGTAATAATTTTGGAATTTGAAATGCCCGTCCACTCCTAAAACCCTGTTGTAGTTATCCGTAAGGGAATTCCCTGAGAGCCCCATTTCTTTATCAGTCATGATAAACCCGACGTGAGATTCTGAGTAAAGGTCTCTTTTAATGCGGAAAACATTTATCAGGGCATTATAGGGATTATACTCTTCTTCTTCTTCCTCCTCTTCTTCTTCCTCTCCAATCGTGATATCAGGGGGATTTGTATCAAAGGTGCTTAAAAAGGCCAGGGTGGTTTTGCCCGTTTTACCTGTAAACTTAACTCCCCATTGAGGGGAGACAATTTTTCGAGTGTAGACCAATTCGAGTGGTGTGTCATAGAAATCCTTTCCTTCCAAGAAGAAAGGCCTCTTTTCCGGATAATAAACGTCATAGCGTTGATTAACTTCGACCTGGGGCATATCAGCTTCGATCTGGCTGAAATCAGGATTATAAGTGATGTCTGCAATCAAATCAGAAGTAATACCATATTTGAGGTTTAAACTCGCTTTAGGGTTAAATTTTTCATCGGATTTTTTTAGACCTGTCAATACGGGCATGAATTCAAAGTTCTTCTCCTTGTCAATAGCTCCGTCTATCTCTAAAGTTCCGGATTGCACCAGAAAACCGTTTATATCGCGGGATCGCGGTCGCCAGTAAATCTCCTCATTTTTTCTTCTTATAGTCCTCATTATCTGAAGACCCCAAGTCTGAGGTTGGGTGTTGGGGAATCTTAAGCTTTTAAAAGGAATGGCCATTTCAACCGTGTAGCCGGAGTCGTCCATATGGGCGTCGGAGAGAAAAAAAGTATCCCAGTTTCTATCGAACCCGAACCCCCCTCTTCCTCGGCCCCTTCTCCGTGTTTCTGTATAAATTCCATCGCTTTGTATCCCGCAGGGATTAACCTGGAAGACAAAAGCTCTTTTTTTATCATTGAATGTGTCGAGGTAAATAGTAACCTCGTCGTCTCCTTCAACCTTGTCTCTTTTCGTTAGACAGGCTCTGATGGCTTCCGGATTGGAATCAAAGCAGCGGACCGCAATGTAAAGATTCTTTTTATCATATCCTATGTAAGCCACAGTATTTTCAGAGGGGCTGGCCCCTTCTTGCGGTTCGAATTGAGTGAAGGTGTCGATGATCGCCGCTTTTTCCCAGAGGGGATTTTCAAGCTTTCCGTCAATCTTTGGCGGAGAATGAAATTCCGGAATATTTATTTTATAATTCTCTTGGTTTTCCTGAGGAAAAGAAAAAAGGGTAAAAATAAAAAGGATGCTGGGAATAATTATAATAGGCAGAGTGAATTTTGTCCTAGTTCTCATGCTTGAACGAAGTATATTGCATAAGGTCTTAATTTCAAGGTCATTTTCTTTTATTATACAATTGAAGACAGCGTTCTAAGATCTTCCTTTTCAGGCTATCTTTTTCCTCAGCTTTCCTTCGAAGATAGAATAAACAACGGGCACGATTACTAGAGTAATTAGTGTCGAGCTTATCAATCCTCCTATTACGGCCCTGGCCAAAGGTGCTTGGGCAGATCCCCCGGCACTAAGGCCCAGTGCCAACGGGAGAAGCGCCATGATTGTTGTCATGGCTGTCATCAGGATCGGCCGCAGGCGCCGCCGGCCGGCCTCTTCGATAGCTTCCTTCATGGGTATTCCATCACGCCGTCTGAGGAGATTTGTATGGTCCACGAGCAAGATAGCATTGTTAACCACGATCCCTCCCAGCATGATGCATCCTATGTATGACTGAACGTTGAAAGTTGTTTTGGTTAAAAATAACATCAAGATTACACCGATTGCAGCTAAAGGCACCGAGAACATCACAACGAACGGGTCAATAATCGATTCATACAGGGATGCCATTATCATGTAAACCAGCAACAGAGCCAAGGTGAGACTCAACAGAAGCTCACGGAAGGCCTCTTGCTGTTCTTCGTAATCACCGGCAAAGATTATGCTGAAATCCCTTGGTACCGGAATTGATCGAAGGCTCTGGCGGGCGTCAGCAAGAACAGATCCCATATCCCGTCCGCTGATGTCAGCATAGACTGTGATAATGCGCTCTTGATCTTTGCGTTCGATTCGGACCGGTCCTTCTCGAGGACGAACATCCACTACGTTGCGCAAAACAACTGGCTGTCCGTCTGTATTGGTTAGAGTTAGGTCCAGGATATCATCGAGAGTCAGATGTTCTGAATCCTTGACTTTGACACGAATCCAGTACTCTCTTCCACCCTCACGATAGTTGCTGGCACGAGTTCCGGTTAGTATTGTTTGAAGAGTCCTGGCAATTTGAGAGGCTGTAAGCTTCATGTCTGCAGCCTTCTGCCGGTCAATGATTATGAGTTCCTCCGGGGTGCCGGTTTCCCGGCTTAACCGGGCGTCGGTAACACCTTCTATATTCTCAAGAGCAGTTTTCACCTGTTCGGCAAGTAAATTGGCGGATTCAAGCTCATAGCCTCGTATCTCGACTTGTATCCTTTCTGCCTCACTCGTGCTCATTCGACGCAAAAGGAAGAGTCCTTGTCCGGCCCGCGTTCGAATCACAATTCCCGGAATATTGAGAAGCTTACCACGAAGTGTGCCAGCTATCTCTTCACTCGACCTTGACCGTTCGGATTCAGGCTTGAGAGAAATCCTGATGCTTCCTCTGTTGGTGCCTGCTCGCCAGCTTGATCCTCCCATGCTTTCCACCATGCTTTTGATTTCGGGAATTTCTTTCTTTACGACGGATGCGATAATCTTAAACTTTTCATCCACGACTCCCAATCGCGTCCCCACATCCATCTCCCCGCTTACTCGCACTTCCCCTTCGTCCGCGGCAGGCATAAACTCAGTTCCAACAAGCCCTATGAGAGCCAAACTTCCGATGAGAAGTAAAGCCGCTATCCCCAGGACAAGTCCACGGTGACCCAAGGCATAATGGAGCAGATTTTTGTAATTGTTCTCCATTCGAGTAAAGAATTGTTTGCCGGTTATAAAGATTTTGTGTTTTAGTGTCTTGCCGGTTGATGTTTGAATTTTTATCATCCGCAGGATTTTATTCGAAAGCATCGGTACAAGAGTAAGGGCAACTACCAATGAACAAAGGAGTGCAAAACTCACTACATAGGCAAGCTGCTTGAACATGATACCTGCCATGCCTCGGAGAAAAACCATTGGTAGAAAAACCGCCATAGTAGTGAGAGTGCTGGCAATGATGGCAGATGTAACTTCCGCACTTCCGTTAATTGCTGCTTTTTGCGGCGAATCCCCTGACTCCTGGAGGCGATAAATGTTCTCCAGGACGACAATTGCATTATCGACCAGCATGCCTATGCCAAGCGCAAGGCCCCCAAGAGTCATGATGTTCAATGTAAATCCGCCGAAATATATAAGAGCAAAAGTAGCAATAATAGAAATAGGTATAGCAGTGGTGATAATAGTTATGCTGCGCAAGTTGCGCAGGAATAGAAACAGCACCAGTACCGCTAAAATTCCTCCATAAAGAGCTGCTGAGCCTACACTTCTGATCGAGTCTTGAATGTATTTTGAAGTATCTATGATTGGGGTCAATTGGATTTGGGGGATATCCAGTTTAATCCTCTCAAGCTCGCTAAAAACTTTTCTGGCTATATCAACAGTGTTCTTGCCCGATTGTTTATTGATTGACAGGCGAATTCCGGGCTGTCCGTCAATCCGGATGATCCTTCTGACCCTCTGCCAGGAATCCTCAACACTTGCGACTTCCTTGAGTTGGATTGGGACACCCTCGCGAACAGCAACAACCGTATTCCGCAGTTCTTCCAGGTCAGTATATATTCCTGGTATGCGGATCAGAACCTCAAGATTTCCCCGCTCAATGGTGCCGGCAGGCATATCGACATTTTCCGATCTTATTTTTGCGAGTACGTAATCAAGAGGAAGGCCGATTGCCTTAATTTTATCAGGGTGAAGATTGACATGTATTTCCCTTTGAAGGCCTCCCCAGATATCAACAGAAGCAACTCCGGGCACACGCTCTATACGGTACTTGATCTGATCATCGAGAATGCGGCGCATTTGTAAAGGGTCCAAGCCACTCGAGGCACCGAGGATAAGAATGGGAAAGTTCGCCGGATCAAACTTGCGCAACCTTGGCCTGGTTGCTTCATCCGGAAGATTTGGGATTACTCGGTCTAAACGGTCCCGAATATCGTTCGCTGCATCATCCAAATCCGTGCCCCAGCCAAACGTAATGCGGACACTGCTGCTGCCTTCTGATGAAGTCGAAAAGACACTTTCCACTCCAGGAACAGCACTCAATACTGCTTCAATGGGACGCGATATTAGTTCTTCGATTTCTTCAGGGCTTGCATTTTCATAAGAAGTTTGAATGCTGAGGGTTGGATAGGTTATATCCGGCAACAGATCAACGGGCAGGCGGCTAAGGGACACCGCACCCAGAATAATTACAATCAGGACTATCATGACAGTAAAAATAGGATGTTTAACTGAAAATTCAGTTAGCTTCATCTCTTTTCTCCTTGTCGGTTCTGATCACTCTTGTCTGGAGGTTTAGAATCAGGTTTATCTGTAGCGGAAGTTTCCTGCCAGTTGGGAGGCAGGATGATCGGACTCCTGTTCCCAAGAAGATGCTGCCCCAGTGTTACCACATATCCTGAGAGAGAGGCTGGCTCGACAACTTCAGCCCATTCACCGCTGACAATGCCAAGACTAACAGGAACGAATTGGGCAATCTTGTTCTGCGTGTCTGCCAGGAAAATGCCTTGTTGATTTTCACGTTTTACCACTGCATTCACCGGGACAACTGTCGCATTGTTTTGTGTGACAAATTCAATTTGGGTGTTGATAAACATGCCAGGCTTAAGAAGTTCGTCTGGATTGGGAATTTCGATCTCAACCCTTGCCTCACGCGAAGTTTCCTTTAGCAAGGGTGCTATGCGTGCAATCTTTCCGCTAAATGTTTTTTCAGGAAACGCTTTGCTGGACACAACCGCGTTTTGACCTGTCTTAATGCGGAAATAGTCTCTATCAGTCACATGGATGGCAGCGATTATCGGCTGGATCTCGAGGATTGAGAGGATAGGGGTATTGGGCGTAAGCATAGCTCCCTGATCAACAAAACGTTCTCCGACGACCCTCTGCTTGTAGCCGCTTTCCCATGATGCCCTGATTTGTGTGTATGATAAACGAATCTGAGTTGCCTTCAGGCCTGCTTTCGTATGAGCAACCTGGGCAACGGCAACCTTGGATTTTGCGTCTTGGGCCTTGTAAGCGGCCTGGGAGGTATCGAGTTCTGAATCAGACGCTATCCCTTTTTTGTGAAGCGTCTGCGCTCTATCGAGTCTCCTTCTTGCAATTTCTAATGAGCTGCGAGCTTCTTCAAGGTTAGCCTGGGCTACCTGCAGGTTTGCCTGAGCCTGGGCAACCTGTTGGGCATACTCCTTATCATCGAGAACCGCAATCAACTGACCACGTTCTACCCAGTCTCCGATATTGACCATGAGCTTCTCCAGGCGACCGGAGATCGTAGGCGCGACCACGAACTGCGACTTGGGATAAAGAGTTCCCGTAAATAGTCCCACATCACGGATTGTAGTCCTCTGGACAGCCGCTATTTCAACAGCCACCGGGACTTGCATCTGCCCCATTCCGGGTTCCTTAGAAGACTCTGAAATTCTTTGATAGACTTGCCAGCTGATAATTCCAAACGCGACAAGGGCTATGAATATCCAGAGGTATTTTTTTTTCATGCTATTTCTCCTTTCCTGAAGATAGCTCTTTATCCTCTTTCAACAGAAGCATGCGCGTTCTCCTGGTATTGTGTTAGAAAACATGGATTATTATACCTGGTTCGACAAATAGAATACAGAAACTGCTGAAAAGAAGCATCATGATAAATTCCTGGCTCCGGGTCTGTGCTTCTGCCGGTTGACTTCTTCTATTTTTCAATTTTTTCTATTAAAAAACGCATCTTAAACGATACTTATTCTCCCATTATTGCTGAAAATTTAATGTTTTTAACTTTAAGACTTACTCCCATGGCTCTGTTCAAACGAGCCAAAGAGAGGTTGTAATCAATCATGGCTTTAAGCTCATTTGTCTGGGCAGTGGCCAAATCTGTTTGGTATTGAAGAACAAAAAATGGTGTTGTGATGCCAACCTTGAGTTTCTCCTCCTCAGCTTCGAGTGTTTTCGCAGATAATTCCCTGGCAACTTTGTAGGCCTGAACTCTTTTATAATCAGTCTGCACCGCTCTCACCGCATTCTTTATTTCAAGAAAAAGTTGCTGTTCCTGGTTCTTAAGCCTCAGCATTGCTTGATCCATGTTGACTCTCGCCTGGGCGTAGTCTGCACGGGAGAGGAGGGTGTTTAAGGGTATATCGAGCGTGATTGCTGCAGACCAGTTGTTGTATCTGAAATTAAAGGCGTCTTTCAAAGCAGCAGATGGATCGCCTGGAATCGTCCCAATTATAACACCCGAGAAAGCATTATTGTTAAGATACAAAATCTGGTCTCCTGTTATGCCCGGGCTCCAGTAGGATGCATTTAGACTTAAATTCGGAAGAAGTTGATTCCTGCTATAGCTCAAATTTAAATCTTTGTTCTTCAAGTCTATCCTTGTTGCGTTCAAATCCGGACGATTCTCCATGGCAGTTCGAAGAGCCTCATCGAGAGTCACTTCCTTTTTTTCGTATGCGGGCTTATCCAGAGGGATTATTGTCGCTAATTCAGCTCCTTTTTCTCCTGAAGCGAGGTTGATGATTGTTTTTAAACGATCCTCGCTATCTTTAAGTACGGCCTCAGCTTGCAGGATGTCTGCTTCTCTGGTAGCCACTGCGGACTGAGCGCTTAGGATTTCTATGGGTGCTAAAGTCCCCACTTCGACAGCCTTCTTGTTTTTGTCCAGCAGGTCTTGGGCTAATTTCAAAGACTGTTGCCTCACCTTGAGATTTTCGATGCTGTGGACCAAATTCCAGTAAGCCTCCTCCACACTGTAAATCGTTTCCTGAAGCACTCTTTTGAGCTGACTTTCTGATATATCCTGGTTGTTCCTGGCGATGATGATTTCTCTGCGGTTTACCATAAAACCGAAGTTTTTGAGGAGGGGCTGGCTGAAATTGAAAGTTAATGTACTTCCATAGCGGGGATTAATAGTCTGGAAACTTCTGGTCGTGTCAGTCTTGTAACCGTCGAGAGTTATAGAAAAACTACCTCCCGTAGGAATGAGTTGTGAGATCTGCGCTGAATAGTTGTTGGTTATAGTTGAGACCTCTTCAGAGGCATCGAGAAATGAATAAGATGCAGAGTTGGTGTCTCTTTTGTTCAAGCTGAATGAAAGACTGGGTATGAATTTTTCCTGGGCCTTGGAGACGGAAATATCAGCAAGTTCCGGGTTCAAGACCTCAATAGCGACACCAAGGTTGTTCTCCATGGCTTTCAGGATGCAGTCCTCGAGCGAAAGGGAGAGAGCCTCTTCTTTTTGTTGGGCCAAAGATGATGTTGCCAAAAATAAAATCAGAAATGCAAAAATTCCGATAGTACGCTTAGACATTTCAATCCTCCTTGATTTGAATTAATAAAAAGCAGGACAAGCTTAAAAAACTAGAAAAGCGAGGCAAGCTAGAAATGCGAGAAAAGCCAAATTTCGATTTCAATTTTTTTGCCTGTCATGTCCGCTTGATTTTTTACCTTGATCTTTTTTTTATTTACTCCGATTAAAATATGCTAATTTTTTCTCCTATGTATGATTCTTTTTTTACTCGTATCTTAATGCTTCAATCGGGTCCAGTTTAGAGGCTTTGCGGGCAGGGTAGAAGCCAAAAAATACTCCTATTGAGCCCGCAAACAAGAATGCAAGGGCAACTGATCCCATGGAAACAAGAGTTTGCAACTCGGTGAAGCGAGATATCAGTTTAGAACCGACAATACCCAGGCCAATTCCCAAGAAGCCCCCCAATATGCTCAAGACAATGGCTTCTGCCAGGAATTGAAGAAGGATGTCTTTTTCTCGGGCACCGACGGACATTCTTATGCCGATTTCTCTGATTCGCTCGGTTACAGAGACAAGCATGATGTTCATAATCCCTATTCCTCCTACAAGGAGGGAGACAGAAGCAATCGCTCCGAGAAGAATGGTCATGATCTCTCTTGATTCTGCAGCTCCCTCGGCAATTTCCGACATATCTCTTACCTGGAAGTCATCCTCCGCTCCTGGAGCAATTTTGTGTTGAACCCGGAGGATTTCCTCGATCTGCTTTGTTGCTTCTGCTGTTTTGGCCGCGCTAACAGCCGAGATATCTATTGACTGAATTCTATCTGTCCTTCCGATGAGTCTTTTTTGGGCTGTAGTATAGGGAATAGTGATCATGTCATCTCTATTAAACCATCCGCCTGATTCTCCTCTCGATTTTAAGACCCCGATCACCCTGAAGGGGATTTTCTTGATCCTTATGATCTGCCCGATTGGGTCTGCTCCCTCAAAGAGATTTTCGTTCACTTCACTTCCCAGGACACAGATTTTTTGTCCGGACCTGACCATGTACTCATCAAAGAAAATTCCCTCGCCGATTTCCCAGTTTCTTATTTCCGGATATTTATCGCCAACACCATAGATAGAGGTATTCCAGTTCTTATTTCCGTAAATGACCTGGGCTCTTGTTGATACTGAAGGAGATATATATTTTACAGCATCCGCTTTTTCTGCAATGGCTTTGGCATCATCAGGAGTAATATTTTGGTATGTTCCTCCGCCGCCATGGACGCCGCGAAAGGAACGACTTCCAGGACGGACAAAAAGCAGGTTTGTTCCCATTGATTCGAAACGTTTTTCTACTTCTCTTTTAGCTCCCTGCCCGATGCTTATGGTGGCAATCACAGCCCCAACACCTATGATTATGCCCAGGGCTGTGAGAAAAGAGCGCATTTTATTCCGGCTCAAAGCCCTTAAAGAAATACGGATCGTTCTCCATATGTTCATTTTTTTATTCCTTCATTTTGATGGCCTTCTTAAGCAGAAGTATTAGGCATTCTCCTCTTCTTTTATGATTTGGCCATCCCTTAGATGCAATCTTCGGAGAGCAATCTGGGCCAGTTCCGCCTCGTGTGTGACCAAAATAATCGTAATATTTTTTTCCTGATTAAGCCTTTTAAAAATATCCATTATTTCCTTCCCTGTTTTTGTATCCAAATTTCCAGTCGGTTCATCGGCAAGAATCAGGGAAGGATTATTCACAAGGGCTCTGGCAATAGCCACCCTTTGCTGCTCTCCACCGGATAATTGGTTTGTCCGGTGAAGTTCTCTGCCTTCCAGGCCAACTGTAGAAAGAGATTTGCTGGCCAATTCTCTCATCTTTTTTTTAGACATGTTTGAATACAGGAGAGGAAGCTCGGTGTTTTCTAAAGCAGTGGTGCGGGCGAGAAGGTTAAAAGTCTGGAAGACAAAACCTATTTTTCTGTTCCGGATCCCGGCCAGCCGATTCTTATCTAGCGTAGAAACTTCTTCGCCTTCGAGAAAATACTTTCCTTCTGTCGGTTTATCCAAACAGCCTACGATGTTCATCAGCGTAGATTTGCCGGAACCTGAGGGCCCCATGATAGCCAGGAAATCGCCTTCATTTATGTTGTAAGACAAACCTCTTAAGGCATTGACCTGGGTTTCGCCAACCTTGTATATTTTTTTAACATTTTCCAATTGGATGAGATGGTTATTTTCCATATTTACATTCTTCCTTTTTTTGGTCTTATGTTTTAGGGAAAGGGGTGTTTCATCAAAACATCCTGAACATTCTCCTCGAAGAAGAACTCCTGTCTTCCTGTTTTGAAGTCTCGCCAGTGATCACAAGCTGCCCTTCCTTCAGGTTCCCCGAAACGACTTCTGTATAACTGTTATCAGTGACTCCTGTTCTTACGAAAGCCATTTTGAGTTTTCTGTTTTCATCTTCCATCCAGACTCGAGCGAACTGTCTCATCCGAGCGCCTTGCATGGAAAATCCTCTCATCCCAGAGGCATGCTGTCCTGATTCAGGTCTTTGGGCAGCTTGCCTGTGGGCATCTCCTTCGGGCCTGGATCCTTCAGGTCGGCTTGAACCCCCTCTTCTTTCTCTCATTTCCTGCATCATGCTTGCCATGAGCTCTTGCATTTCTTCGGGACTTAAAGAAGGATTGAACCGGAGGGCAGAGTTTGGGACTCGCAGCACATTTTTTGCTTCTCCTGTTACGACCGAAGCTGTGGCTGTCATCCCAGGCCTCAATTTCATCTCCGGGTTATCCACTTCAACGATAGTTGTGTAGGTGACAACGTTTTGGACGATTTCAGGAGAATAGCGGACCTGGCTTACCTTTCCTGTGAAATTTTCATCAGGAAAGGCATCGACGGTGAACCTGACTTTCTGACCTTCTTTTACTTTCCCGATATCGGCTTCGTCCACACTGCACTCCACCTGCATTTTGCTCAGGTCATTGGCAATCTGAAAAAGAACCGGAGCCTGAAAACTGGCAGCTACAGTCTGTCCGATGTTGACTCTTCTGTTGATAACGATTCCCTCAATGGGCGACCTGATGATAGTGTAGGTCAGGTCTACTTTACTAGAGTCGAGTTGAGACTCTGCCTGTTCTAGCCTTGCTTCTGAAGATTGGATGTCAGCCCTGGCGCTATAATATTGGGTTTCGATGGTTTCTTTCTCTTCAAAAGATATCAAGTCCTTTTCAAAAAGATTCAAGGCACGATCATATTTTTTCTTGGTATTTTCAAGAGTGATCTTGGCTTTTTCGAGGGAGGCTTCGGCGCTTTGATAATTAGCTTCGTTCTGTTTAACCCGGGTAATGAATTGAGATTGGTCAAGCTCGGCTATAATCTGGCCTTCCTTGACCTGGGAATTATAATCTACATAAAGCTTATCAATCCTCCCTGAAACTTGACTCCCAACGTCAACAGTGGTCACCGGGTTTAATGAGCCTGTTGTGATAACCAAGGCTTCAATGTTTCCTTTATCGATAGCTTTTTTTTCGTATTTTGAGATATCGTTTTTGTTGCGGCTGAATAGGGAGAGAACCAGAACGACTCCGGCGATAATAACAAGGATGGCAGCGCTGATAATGATCTTTTTCTTCATCTTTTTTCTCCCTTATCTTTTCTATGGTTTCTTGGATGTTCTTTTCTTTTTTCCACTTCTTTTTTTCGTTGAGAAATGTATTTCTCAATCATGGCTTCAAATTTAAGGACTTGTTCATCATTTAATACATTTTTAATTTCATTTTTCAATTGAGACCGTATGCTCGAAAGGCGATCATCGATATTTTTTCTCAAATTTTTGAATCTTTCCTCGTTATTCTTAAAGATTTCTCTTATCTGTTCCTGCTGCTGTGGAGTGAGGCTTAATTCCTGAGCCATCATTTCTAGAGAAGGAAACCGAACAGAGCTCCTTCTTTTAACTCTTTTTTCTACTTTTTTGTCGATGAGGTGCTTTTCAAAAAGAATTCCACCGATGAAACCGGCAGCAAAGACCACGATTAAAGAAAACACAATCCAGAATTTATTGTAGTTTTTCATGGCAAGTATCTCCCAGTTGAGTTTTTTTCTTCCATTGCGGTGAAGATAAGCATCATGTTTTTGTCTTCGACTTTTTCTTCTTTTAACAATATTGTTGTTTCTTGTAGAGGGTCTAGGTTGCGAAGCAGAAGATCTCCTGATTCACTGAGCTCTTCTTTTTGCGGGGGAATAAAAAGAATTAAAACGGCTGCGAACAGAATAACCAGGAGCATCGAAGCGGGAATGGCCCTTATGGCCCACTGCTTCCCAAGTGACCATGGGTCATATTTTTTCCCTTCCGACAACTTGGGCTGCAGGCGTTCCCAAAAATAGGGTTTAGGTTCTGGGAAGTCTTTTTCTTTGAGGGCATCGAGAATGCTTTGGTATTCTGCTCTCTTTGTTTGACAGAGGTAACAGCTTTCCAAGTGCTTCTTGAGTTCATTCTTCTCTTTTTCTTTTAAAAGTTCATCAAACGACTGAAGAAGAAATTTCTCAACTTTTTTACATTTCATGATTGCCTCCTTTCTGAATAAAGAAAGGTGCTAATTTTTTCCGAAGCATTTTCCTGGCCCTGTGAAGACGCGAATCCACAGTGCCCGGAGATATTTTAAGGATTTTAGTAATTTCCTCATAGGAGAATCCTTGAATTTCCCTGAGAGATAAGATGACTTGGTATTTTTCAGGAATGGTTTGAAGGCATTGGTGTACGATTTTTTTCCTTTGCTCAATGATTTGTTCTTTTTCTTTTTTTATAATCTCGTTTTCCTGGACGAGAGGCATCTCCTGCATTTTCTCGAATAACATTTTGCTCATCTTACTTTTTTTCCTTAGATAATCTTGGACATGGTTAACTGTTATCCGGTAGAGCCAAGTTCCAAATTCTGACTTAAACTGAAACGTCGGAAGGGCAAAATAAGCCTTGATGAACGCTTCCTGAGCCAGATCATCAGCAGTTTCGCGATCACGTGTTAAGCTCCATGCCAGATTAAAAACTTTTGTTTTGTATTGTTTCACCAGAGAGGCAAAAGCCTTTTCATTGCCTTCTTTGCTCTGCCGGACTAGCTCTTTCTCTTCCATCCACTTTCAATTTTTCTTTACCTCCGTGCATAATTTAGACGGAGGAAAGAAAAAAATCTTCCGTTTAATCT
>Ga0209986_10000453_pt1 | contig 39054 bp, 34 predicted proteins | sample BlataG_FD_183168 | JGI IMG/M metagenome (GOLD analysis project Ga0209986, IMG submission 183168) | Deep subsurface microbial communities from Black Sea to uncover new lineages of life (NeLLi) - Black_00105 metaG (SPAdes) (version 2) | ecosystem: Environmental > Aquatic > Marine > Oceanic >... | reverse complement strand
ATAGGGTAACCGGCAAAAAATTTAACTCCGGCTAATAATGCTCCTTCAGCACATGCTTCATTTCCCTGTAATAATTTTATATTTTTTTTCTTTTTTAAATTATTCATCTTTCTCCTCCACTCCTTCTACTGTGATAGCAAAATCCGGACATCTTAATTCACAAAGACCGCATTTTATACAGGCATCGATATTTTCAGGGATGGGCTTCTGCTGATCATCAGGAACTAATACATCCTTGGGGCAAAATTCAATACAGATACCACATGATTTACACCATTCTCTGCGAACTGATATCTTTACTGAATTATTTTGATAAACTTCTAGCAATTTTTTTTGCTTCATACCTTTTCTAACATGCCTCCTTCTCTTTTAATATCTAAAATGGCTAATTTTAACATACTCATAGAACCTTTATCGGGAACATAAACAAACTCAATGAGGGGAATTTGGGGAGAAATTAATTTTTCTACTTCTTTCTTTCTTCCAGGAGAAGTTATCACTATATCTGTGTTAATTAAAAATTTCTTTACTTCATTTTTATCATGAGAGATGGTAAATTTAAAACTTGAGAATTTTATTCCTGCCTGTTTTATAGATTGGAAAACTCTTTGGGCAAACTTATCGGTAATACATATCAAACCAATACTTTTATCTTTGGAAGATAAATGAGCAATGTTTACCATAGTTTCCATTAGAGGATCTAGAGCGATGGCGAGAACCCTCTGTTTTTGATCGGCAAGATATTTTTTAACTTCATCATAATGAAAAAAGGTAGTAACTACTAAATCTATAGATTTAATTCTTTCTCTAAAAATATCTGGTTCTTTATAGATCTCGTCTATTAATATGGGAATTATGGAAATACCGGTTCCTAATTCTATCCCTTTGGAAAAAAAATACAATTGTTCCTGATTACATTCAATAAAAGCTATGTTAATGTTTTTTAATAATTTTTCTTTTTCTTCTATTTTCTTATTTACTAATTTTTTGAACTCGCCTAACTCAAAATTTAACTCCAGGGCTTCATTAATAGTAACATCAATAATCTCTTCTATTTTTGATAGATTATTATTCGTTTTAGATTTGGTAAACTTAGAGGTTTTCGGATTAGGGAAGGTTCCCCTCCCCGGGATAGATAGTATTATATTCTCCAATACTAATTCTTTGTAGGCCATACTTACTGTATTTCTGCTAACTTGCAAGTTTTCTGATAAATCTCTTTCAGTGGGTAGTTGTCCCCCTTCTTTCAAATTACCATTTTCTAATAATTTCTTAATCTGGTGTTTTATCTGAAGATATAAAGGAATTCCGCTTTTCTTATCAATCTCAATTTTCATAAAAGACTTCCTCTTTAAAACGATAAATCTTTATTCTAATATTGGACTAATGGACTGATTGATTAATCTTTTTAAAGAATAACATATATTTTAAAAAAATCAATAGTAATTTTTCTTTTTTTTAAAAAAAATAATAATTAGTTAGGAATCCAGTAGTCAGAAGCCAGAAGACTAATTAGTATATAGTATTTAGTAAAGAGAGAAAGAGTAAGAAATCAGGAGCCAGAATATAAGTAGAGTATAGCGTATACATTTAGTTGGCTGGTTAGTTGGTTAAACAGGTTTCAAGTTGCGAGTTACAAGTTAAACCAGTTGATTAAGCTAAAAAGTTAAAACTAAAACCGAAAAATCATAATTCAAAACTTTTTTGTATAAAGTATTGCTTTTAATGTAAAGGTCGTATTTATCCGCCCCGTTTTAGTTTAGCAATTTTTATAATAGATTCAATAAATCGTACTTTTACAAATTACTTATAACTTTTACTACTTATTTGTTTTTTGTTACCTATTATTTTCAGTTTCTTATTCTGAATCCTGAATTCTGACTTCTATTTTCTTTACTAAATACTATTCACTATTCACTAACGACTATTTTTTTACGAGATACGATTCACGAGATACGAGATACACTTTTTGTTCGGCTATTCTTCCAAAACTACTGCTTCTTGTTGTTTAAACAAAATCTGAGATACTAAAGTTACTCCTATTAAAGCAAGTCCTGCTAAATTTATTATATAGTTTGCTGGTACTATCATAAAAGAACCTGCTAAGAGCATCATTCTTTCATAAAATTTAGTCTCTCTAATTAGGTAACCCTGCATACCTCCAGCAATACCTATCGACATTGCTGTAGCTAACAATAAGAAAAACCCCAATTTAGCTAAATTCAAATCCGGAGTAAAATTCCAGGAAATTAGCTCAGGGTGAAATATAAACATAAAAGGTAATGTATATCCTGGAATAGCTAATTTAGTAGATTCTATCCCTACTTTCATTGCTGGAGCTCTGGCTATTGCTGCCCCTGCAAATACTGCCAACATTACCGGCGGAGTAATATCAGCCAATATACCATAATAAAAAACGAACATATGAGGCAGGATAAGATGAGTATTTTCAGCCATTAATCTGATTAAAGCCGGGGCGATTAAAGTAGCCATTATAATATAGTTGGCAGTAGTAGGTATGCCCATTCCTAACACCAGAGAAGCTAAAGAAGCTAAAATTAAGGCTATGGGTAAAATTCCCCGCGAAACTTCAAACACGATTCCAGTAAATTTAAGTCCTAATCCGGACATAGTAGTAATCCCGACAATTATTCCTGCCGCCGCGCAAGCTACCGCTACCGTAGTAGCAGAAAGACCTGCTTCAGTTATGGCTTCTAAAAATTTCTTCGGGGTTAGCCTGGTCTTTTTACTAAACATGCTAACTATAATTAATACTACAATGCTTAGTACTACTGATTTTTGTGGGGAATAACCTTGTACCAATAAATATATTAAAGCAAAGATAGGAGCTAATAAAATCCATCCTGTTTTTAAGGTTTTTAATAGATTGGGTAGCTGCTCTCTGGAAAGGCCGCGTAAACCAATTTTTGCGGCCTTAAGATCTACGGCCATAAATAAGGCAAAATAATAAAATAAGGCAGGAAAAATTGCCGCTTTAGCAATTTCAATATAAGGAACTCCTAAAAATTCAGCCATAATAAAGGCAGCAGCACCCATAATGGGCGGCATTATCTGGCCACCAGTGGAGGCAACCGGTTCTACTGCCCCAGCAAAGACCGAACTATAACCTATACTCTTCATTAAGGGTATGGTAAAACTACCGGTAGTAACTGTATTAGCAGTAGAGCTACCTGATACAGTCCCCATCATACCACTGGAAACTACTGCAGCTTTTGCTGGTCCACCTCTGGTATATCCGGTAAGAGCAGTTGCAAAATCAATAAAAAATTTACCTGCTCCAGTCTTATTTAATATGGCTCCAAATAAAATAAAGAGGTAGACAAAACTCGCTGAAACGCCTAAAGGAGTTCCGAATATTCCCGCATCAGTCAGATAGAGATAATAGGCTACTCTCTTTATAGAAAAGGTTCCATGAGAAAACCTTCCCGGCATATAAGGTCCAAAGACTAAGGCGTATAAAAGAAAAAATGCTGCCACTAACATTAAAGGAAGACCTACTGCTCTTCGGGTTGCTTCTAAAGTAAGTAAGACCAAAATAACTCCTAAAAAAACATCCATGGGATTTGCAGCACCCGCTCGCCAGACCAACTCCTTATAATTAGTCAGTATGTAATAACATAAAATTATAGAAATACCAATAAATATCAAATCGTAAAATTGTATTTTATCTCTGGGAGTTTTTTTACTACGGGCAAAAAGACTGAAGGTTAAAGTTAAGATAAACATAAAATGGATAGAACGTTGGATTAAGCTAAAATATGCTCCAAACCATCCGGTATACATATGAAAAATAAATAATCCGATAGAAGCAACTACGATAGGAATAGACCATAAACCGGTTAAATCTCTTTTATTTTTAGTTTCAATCTCTTCGATTTCTTTTAGTATTTTTTTATCAACTTGTGCTTCAATTCCTCCATTTTCCTCTTTATTGGTCTGTAAACTTCCTCTTTTTTCACTTATCATTTATGCCTCCTTCAGTAGCAATAATTATATCTACAGGATCTCCTTTATCAGTCAAAGAAGATAGAATAAATTCTCTCTCTTTATATTTTATTTTTTGTTCTACGGTAAAAGCCACCCGTAAAGGAAGTATTTTCATCTCCCTATTTACGTTTACTATTACTAATTTATCTGAATATCTTATATCTTTAGAAGGATGACATTCTTGCCCCACCCCATACCAGGGATAGGCTTCAGTAAGCAGACAAAATATTCCATCTTCTCTTATTTCAAAAGTGTCAAATACTGGATTTAAATCTTTTGAATTTTTATATTCCAAATAAAATTTATCGCCAACAGCAACTTCAATTTTAACTAATATAGAATCATTCTTCCTGTTAATAATCTCTAAATAATATTGTGCCTGCTTATTTTCTTCATTATTTATAAAATATAATATTATGATAAAAAAAATGATCAGGGAAACCACAAAGGTTCCCCTGATCATTCTGCTAAACATTAAAGTAATCCCTTCTCCTTGAAGTATTTTTCTGCACCAGGATGCATTTCAATACCTACTTTCACACCATTTTCAGGAATTAATTTCTTTGCAGAAGGATGTACATTGAATATATCTTCTGCATTTTCAAATAGTGTTTTTACTAATAGATATGCAGTATTTTCATCAATATCCTTATTTATCACCACATCATTTCCATCTTGAATGGCCACGACATCATAATCTTGTCCCTTGTAAGTATTGGCAGGTATTTTACCTTCCTTGTAATAAGTATATTTAGAAGTTAATTCTTCAACAATATCTTTATCCACTGATATAAAATATACATCTCTTACTGCAGTAACTTCACTTACAACAGAACCTGGAAGGGAGAAATTCCAAAATACCACATCGACATTCCTATCTTTTAAAGCCTGAGCTGCCTCAGGTTGAGAATAATAACTGATTCTCATATCATCATAAGTCAAACCGGCAGTTTCAATAATCAGTCGAGATATAGTTTCGTTTCCGCTTCCCGGGGCACCCACTGAAACCCTCTTTCCTTCTAAATCTCTAATAGATTTAATATCAGGGTCTAAGGTTAAAATATGTTGGGGTGCCGGATACATGGAAAATAATCCCAGTATAGGTTCGGGTTTTCCTTTAAACGGTTCTACTTCTCCCTTATAAGCTTTATAGGAAACACTTGACATTGCCATTCCAATCTGAATTTCGTTTCTGCCTACTAATCGGCAATTTTCCACTGAGGCTGCAGTTGATTCGGCTGTAACTTCAATTCCCTCTGCTTTCAATAATTTAGTCCAGAGATCAGCCATTGCCCCACCTAAAGGATAGTAAGTCCCTCCAGGGCTACCAGTTCCAAAAGTAATATGAGTAGCAGCTAAACTAATTCCGGAAAACAAAAACATTAATAAACTAACCATTAATATTATGCTTAAATATTTTTTCACTTTATTACCTCCATTTTTTAATTTTTTAAATTCACTATGTCTACTACCAAAAATCTGCTCTAAACTAAGAGCTTAGCTCATCTTTAATTCTTTTATACACCACCTCCTATAGTCAATTTTTCTTCTCGGGAGTTTATTTAATAGTAGTACCAAATTGACTTGTATTCCTCGATATTTTCTCCTCTTGTTTTTAGTTCCTGTAGATATTTATAAATGGGAAGGTCTTTATAAACATAAGGTTCAACTAAAGCAATTCCCTTTTCCCAGGGATGCCATAGATAAATTCTCCTTCCTTCCTTGTTGAGAGCAATTAATTCTCTATCTTGCCACGCCCTTACATGATTTTTGCCCAAACGAGGAACATTAAATACCGGTTCATCGGTCCGAAAAATACCAGGTATCAATCTTGCTTCTTCTTTTCTCTCTTGCCATAAGCGCGCTACTGGAACAAGATAATCCTTGTGTTCTTCTTTTCCTTTAGGGTAAAAAGTATAATAGGGATCTACTCCTGCCTTTTTCATCGCTATTCTTGCTGCTACATTTTGAAATCTTCTGCTGGTTTCCAGGGTATATACTAATTGATTATACACATATATGCCCTGTTTTCTAAATTTCATCACTGCTTCAGCTAATTCCGGAGTAACTTCGGATGAACTCTCAATATGAGTTACTATACAAACATTTCTTTTTCCTGGTTCTATATAACTTCCAATTAATTTAGCCAATTTATCGGTTATTCTCATGGGAACAGTTACTGGTGTTCTAGTACCCCACCTGATATTTACTACATGTTCCATTTGACACAATTTATCCATTATATATTTTATCCGATCATCATCTAAAGCCAACGGATCACCACCGGTTATCAGTACATCTTTCATAGAGGTATGTTTACTAAACCAATCTATTGCTTTATCCAATGCCTCTTTACCTACCATCCCTTCGGGCATCATCGGACCCGTTATTTCCCAATTCCTCTGACAGTAGACACAAATTTGCGGACAAGTATCGTAAGGCTTTAGGATAGATATCATGGGATATCTTCTGGTAATTAATTCTTCCGGTGAAGTATCATGCTCACCCATAAAATCAAAGTAATATGACCTTTCTTTACGATGTTCTTTCATTAAAGTTACATAATGCATGGGAGGAATTACCTGAGATCTTACCTGATAGTCATATTTTCTATCACTGCGAGAAAAATCGAATAAAGAAAGATAATAAGGTGTAATACCAAAGGGTATTTTATTTTCAATAGCAATTTTAATAGCCTCTAAATCCTCATTACTAAGAGGAACTAATTTCTTAAGAATTCCTAAATGATTCATGTTGTAGAAAATATGTTTTAATTGCCATTTATAATCCTTCCAATTATCTATAGTTGCTCCAAAATAATTCAAAATCTTTTTGCGATTCTCTTCTCGCTCTTTTATCATGTTAACATCACATCCGGAAGGATAGCGGTTAATAAAATTATGAACTTTTTCGTAAAGTTTATCTAAATAATTTGAACGAGATATTCCTGCTTCTCTCCCTTTAATCTTAGAAAAATCTACTATCTTAACCCCATCTTTTTCCAGTAATGGCCTTAGCCATCCTGAAGAAATATCTGCTTTTCCCTTCATTGCCTTAAAAAGATGGATAACCTCTTCAAAAAAACCTCCATTGATTTCTTTGATAATTTTCTGATTTTCCTTAGCAACTTGCCTTAAATAGTCTAAAGTGCTAAAACCAGAAATCTCCTCATTTCGAGGAGAAATAAAGTTATTAAATACTTTTATGGCCTCTAAGGCGGTGGCGTATTCTAATTTATGTAATTCTTCTTCTCCTTCTCTATACTTCCATTCTACGCCTTTAGAAAATTCAAAAAGACTCTGCCGAGCTTTCTCTAAATCCTCACTTTCCTTTAATAATCTAAAAATTTCTGGATTTTCTTTCCACAACTTTTCAATTAAGCCCTTACTCATTTTATTTTCTTTTTCCCCTTTCCAAAAAATAATTTATTTATAATATTTATTTCTTTAATATTAAGTTAGAATAATTTTATAATATAAATTTTAATAAAAAACTTTATACTTTTCCCAAATTTCTTCTAATTCAGATAAAGATTCTAAATTTTCCTTTCTTCTTCTTACCCCTACTGCAGTTACTAAAGCATTTATTAAACTAAGCGGAGCAGTAAAAGAATCGATAAAAGAATTAAGATTGCTTTCCGCAAATACGCTAACATCGGCAAGTTGGGCTAAAGGAGATAATACACTATCGGTAATCGCAGCTGTCTTTGCTCCTTTCTTTTTGGCATATTCCATAATTTCTACAGTCTGCAGAGTGTATCGAGGAAAAGTGATGCCTATTATCAGATCTTTTTCATTTATATTAATCAACCTTTCAAATAGATCACTAACTCCAAAAGTTATGGTAGTTACATTTTTTAAAATCAAATGGAGGGTGTATCCCATAAAGTAGGCTAAAGAGGTAGCAGTTCTTAAACCTACAATATATATAGAATCTGCATTCAACATTTCTTCTACTAATTTATTAAAAGATTCTCGAGATATATTATCCATAGTTCTTTGGATATTATCAATATCATTACGGAAAACTTCGTATACAATGCTTTCTCCACTGTTAGCTATTTTTATAGACTTTTTTAGCCGGCTAACAGTATTTAATTTGTCTTTGATTCTATTCTGTAAGTCTTTTTGTAAAGCGGGATAACCTTCGTAACCTAAAAAATCAGCAAATCTTACAACAGTAGACTCACTAACTCCCACTACTCTCCCTAAATTAGCGGCAGTAAAAAAAGTAGCTTTATCGGAATGTTTTAATAAATATGTAGCAATTAATTTTTGACCTTCACTGAATTTTTTATAATTATTTTTTATGCGTGAGGGTAAATCAATATAATTTTTCTCTTTTTCAGGATTCAATTTATACCTCCCTAAGTTTCAATTATTAAACAGTAATGATAATGCAAGAATTGCAACAATATATTTTTTTAATGCAATAAAACCATCTGTTATTTATTATACCACATAAATTTAAAAAACCCTTCTTTTTTTTAAAAATATTTTAGATATTTTCTAATTTTATAAAAACTAAAGGGCTAGGCGAGTTTTAAAACTCACCTAGCCCTTTAGTTTTTCTTCTATCTAAATAAAATTAGATAACTATATTTATTTCATTCTTTCCTCTACTATTTTTAATACTTTCTCTTTCTGTCCTTTTTCTTTTAATAGTAATTCTTTTATGGAAGAGGAAAGTTCTGTTCTTACTTTCTCGTCTTTAATCATTCTCAGATTTATCTTCACATTTATTAAAGCACTTTCTAATGCTGCATCTGCCATTAAAACCGCGACTCCGGCATCACTTACCACATTAATGTTGCCTTTTTCAGCAACTTCTTTAGAAAGACTGAATATGTCCAGACATTTGTAAGCTACTTTAAGAGGAACTTTTGCTGCTTCAATTAGTGATTCTTGTATTTTCTCTACTCTTACTTTTTTTTCATCTTCGGTTTCCTTGGGCAACTTGTAAGTAGCCATAAAATTATTAAAAGCCTTGACATCCTCTTCTGTTAATTGACTTAATTCATAGCGCAATTTTTCCGAAGAGCTTATGACTCTCTTGATATCTTCTTCTACATCTTCATATTTTTTCTTGCCGATAGTTAAATTGCCTACCATAGAAACTAAAGCTACTCCCAATGCTCCGGCTAATGCAGCCACACTTCCTCCACCGGGAGTTGGTGAATTAGAAGCTAATTCGTCTATGAAATTACTAATTTTTTTATCGATTAACATTAATTTACCTCCTTAATTTATTAGTTTATAGTATATCGGATTGTGTAAAGAAAGTAGTAGTCAGAAGTCAGAATTCAGTATCCAGAATAATATTAGACTATAGTTCTATATTATGTATGGAATTATTATAATACTTCTGACTCCTGGTTCCTGAATTCTGGATACCTGATTAGTTTTAAAATATTTTTAAATTATGGTTTTTTGCCCTTTATACTATAGGCTACACACTATCCGCTCTACGCTAGATAGGTTTTGAATTTTGAATTAATAATATTCTGGCTTCTGAATTCTGACTACTGGTTTCTATATCTTTTGTTCTTTTTTTATTAAATCAGGATTTTCATTTTTTATATAATCTATTAATTTTTTTAAATCAACTGTATCAATAAATATCTTTCTACCCTTCCATCCCCTCATAAAATATACTAAAGATTTTTCTGCGCCTTCTCTAATCTCTACAGAGTCCATTTCTTTAAAATCAAGCCTATCTTTTCTTTTCATTAAAAACAAAGTCGTAGTAGTTATCAATATTCCTTTCTTATCAATAATTATTTCTGTTTTATTAGACACAACTAATATAAAGAAGAAACCTAAAACTAATAAAATGGTTTGATGACTGATAACTCCCCATATTATTATAATAATTCCCACCAACAAAGAAGAATATTCCAACCACTTCTTGGTTTCTTTAGGATTATAAGTTTTAATCATTTCTCCCTCCTTTAAGCTAAATTAATTACCCAATTTGCTAATTAGTCAATTGACCAATTAATTTAGTTAGCTGATTCTCTGTTTACCGTTAACCAGTTTGCCTGTTAACCGATTGAGTAATTAATAAAAAAATAAGAAGAGGTGACCAACCCGCATCAACAACAGCTCAAGAACCATCATTTGTTACTTGTGGACGAACCTTCCCTACCTTAGCTATATAATTTAATCTTTTTTCTTGCTCTTTAAGTAGGCTTCAATAAAGCAATTTATTTCGCCATCCATAATTGCCTGTAGGTTTCCACTTTCCACTTCTGTTCGATGGTCTTTCACCATCTGATAGGGGTGAAATACATAAGAACGTATCTGGCTTCCCCAGGCAATGTCTTTCTTTTTCCCTCTAACCTCTTTTAAATCTTTTTCCTTTTCTTGTTGGTAATGTTCAAACAATCTTGCCCGTAAAATATTCATTGCAGTCATTTTGTTACTGTATTGAGATCTTTCATTTTGACATTGTACTACAATATTGGTGGGTAAATGGGTTATTCTTACTGCAGAATCAGTGGTGTTAACGTGCTGGCCCCCTGCTCCTGTGGCTCGATAAGTATCTATTCTTAAATCTGATTCCTTAATCTCAACCTCTACTTCTTGGTCAATTTCAGGGATAACCTCCACTGAAGCAAAAGAAGTATGTCTTCTTCTATTAGCATCAAAGGGAGAAATTCTAACCAGACGATGTATTCCTTTTTCTGCTTTTAAATATCCAAAAGCGTGGTTTCCAATAATAGTCAAAGTAACATTCTTTATCCCGGCTTCCTCACCAGGCGAGATCTCTATTATTTTGGCAATATACTTATTTCTCTCTGCCCATCTCAGATACATCCTTAGTAACATTTCAGCCCAATCCTGAGATTCTGTTCCACCGGCACCTGGCCGAATAGTAACTATGGCATTGTTGGCATCATATTTACCATCAAATAAAACAATTAATTCTTTTTTTTCAATATCTTTTTCTAAAACCTTTGCTTTTTGCTCTATCTCTTCCCAAATTTCTTTCCTGTCTTCTTCCAGATTAAGCTCTAAGAGTATTGCTAATTCTTCTAAGTTATCTTTTAACTCATTAAATTCGCCTATAGTGTCTTTTAATTCCTTAACTCTTTTTGTAACTTTCTGAGCTTTTTCCTGATCATACCAGAAAGATTCTTGGAACATTTCTTTTTCTAATTTTTTTACTTCTCTCTCTTTTGCAGATAAGTCAAAGATAAGTCCCCATTTCGTCAATTTTTTTACGAAGTTGCTCCAGCTTATTTCGTAATTCCTCTATCATTTTATCCACCTTCCTTTCTATTTCCTACTTCTCTTAATTTTAGTTTTTAATCCCGCTAAAATCTTCTCACTTTTACTTAAAATAAAACTAGATTACTCCGCCATTAGAATTTGATAAGTAATTTAATTTATAATTTTTTCATTAGGCGAAATAATCGTAAAAAGATTTTTATCTAATTGTATTATATATTTTTTCCGCAACAATGCTTATACTTTAATCCACTACCACAAGGGCAAGGGTCATTTCTCCCTATCTTTTTCTTCTTTTGCCCTTCTTCCTCTCCTAATCCCTTCTTTTTAACAAAAGGTGATTTTTTTGTTTGACTACTAACTATAGGAGCAGGTGTTTCTCTTCTTACCTGGCGAACCCCTTGAGATTCTTCTTTTTTTAGCCTGACTTTATAAATAAATTTTACTACTTCTTCTTTTATACTGTTGATCATATCTTGAAACATATTATTCGCTTCAAAATGATATTCCATCAATGGGTCTTTCTGTCCATAAGCCCTTAGTCCTATACCCTGTTTTAATTCATCTAAACGTCGTAGATTGTCTTTCCATTCCCGATCTACCACCCGAAGAACAATCATCGTTTCAATCTGTCTCATCAAAGGCAGTGTAAATTCTTTTTCCCGTAATTCATATATTTCAAAAACTTTTTCTGTTAAAATGTCATTTAATTTGGGAATAGATAATTTAAGTATTTCTTCTTTCGGAATAACCAATGAAATAGAGAAGATTTGCATAAAATGATCTTTAAGCCCTGACCAATCCCATTCTTCAGGATAAATTTCTTTATTGGTATAATTTTTCAAGATATTTTCGATAGTGTCTTTTACCATCTCTAAAATATGCTCTTTAACATCTTTACTTTCTAAAACCATTCTCCGTTGCTCATAGATTACCTTCCTTTGGTATTCCATTTCATTATCAAAATCTAAAAGCTGTTTTCTTATCTCAAAATTCCTTCCCTCTACTTTTTTCTGAGCACTCTCTATTGATCTAGTAACTAAAGGATGTTCGATGGGAACATCCTCCTCCATGCCTAATTTTTCCATAATTCCCGATATTCTATCAGAACCAAAAAGCCTCATTAAATCATCTTCTAAGGAAAGGAAAAAGCGAGAAGAACCGGGGTCACCCTGTCTTCCCGATCTACCTCTCAACTGATTATCAATACGTCTACTCTCATGTCTTTCCGTTCCAACTACATGTAAGCCTCCTAATTTAGCTATCCCTTCACCCAATACAATATCAGTTCCTCGTCCAGCCATATTAGTAGAAATAGTTACATTTTTACCCTGACCTGCTTGAGCTACTATCTCTGCTTCTCTTTCGTGATTTTTTGCATTCAAGACATTGTGTCCAATATTCTCTTTCTTTAATAATCTACTCAGCGTTTCTGACTTATCAATCGATACTGTCCCTACTAAAATAGACCTTCCCATCTTATGAACTTCAACTATCTCTTTAATAACTGCTTTAAACTTTTCTTTTTCAGTCCTATAGATAACATCTGCATAATTATTCCTGATTAATTTTTTATTAGGAGGAATAACCACTACCGGGAGGTTGTAGATATGGATAAATTCTTCTTCTTCAGTCTTGGCAGTACCGGTCATACCACTAAGTTTTTTGTATAATCTAAAATAATTCTGGAAAGTTATAGTAGCCAGAGTCTGATTTTCGCGAGCAATTACTACTCCTTCTTTTGCTTCAATAGCCTGATGAAGACCATCACTGTATCGTCTCCCAAACATTAATCTTCCGGTAAATTCATCTACAATAATCACTTCTCCATCTTTTACTATATAATCAACATCTTTTTTAAATAATCTTTGTGCTTTTAGGGATTGGATAATATGGTGTTGGACATTCATATTTTTCTCATCATATAGATTCTTTATCTGTAGTAACCCTTCAATACGGGAAACACCCACTTCGGTTAGAGTGATTGTCTTCTCCTTTTCATATACTTTATAATCTACCTCTCCCTGTAAGCGAGTAGCAATTCTGTTTACCTGTTGATATATTTTAGTCGATTCATCAGTAGGACCAGAAATAATTAAAGGAGTCCTGGCTTCATCAATTAAAATGCTGTCCACTTCGTCAACAATAGCAAAATGATAACCTTTTTGAACTACATCTTCCAGACGAACTGCCATATTATCTCTTAAATAATCAAAACCAAATTCATTATTAGTCCCATAGGTTATATCTGCTTCATAAGCTTTCTTCCGTTCATCGATTGCCATATCATGCTGAATTAAGCCCACCTTTAATCCTAAAAATTCATAAATTTCTCCCATCCAATATCTATCTCTTTTAGCCAAGTAATCATTTACAGTAACGATATGTACACTTCTACCACTTAAAGCATTTAGGTAAGCGGGCATGGTAGCCACTAAAGTTTTACCTTCTCCGGTAGCCATCTCGGCTATCTTGCCCTGATGTAAAACAATCCCTCCAATAAGTTGAACATCGAAAGGCCTCATCTTGGTAACTCGTTTAGCTGCCTCCCGAACGACTGCGAAAACTTCAGGGAGAATATCTTCTAGAGTTTCCCCTTTGTTTAATCTCTCTCTAAATTCAGAGGTCTTGTTTTTTAATTCCTCATCATTTAATTTTGAAATATCTGGTTCATGGCTGTTTATATTATCTACAGTAGGTTGCAGTCTTTTTAATTCCTTTTCGTTAGGGTCACCAAATATCTTTTTTGTCCAATCCAGCATAATTATTTAATTCCTTTTCATTTAATAATTTATATTTTTAGTTTTAGAGTCATCCGTAAAAATATCTATTTGTCCAATTTGTCATTGCGCGGGGTAATCTCATTATAAAACTAAAAATTTAAAGCAAAAAGCGTAAAACCATAATTCAAAATTTAAAACTTTTTCTTATATAGTATTGCTTTTAATGTAGGGGTCGGATTCATCCGACCCGAGTTTTTCTGGTAATTTTTCTGGCGGGCTCGATGAATCGAGCCCCTACCTTCTATACGCCATACGCTAATTACATTCTGTTTATATTTTCTTAACCAATTAACCAGGTAACTAATTAACCAACTAACGAATTCTTAATGAGTTACTCGATACTCGATACTAATTAGGTTTCTGGACTCAGTTCTTTACCTTCTAAATTCTGATTCCTGATTTCTGAATTCTGTTTTTTCACCATTGCATTTTGAATTAAACTGAACACCCCATAAAACATTAAAAAATCTCCCGCACTTACCACTGAAGGATCAGGGAAAGGGGGAGACAAGGGAATAACATCAGCTAAAAATCTAAATAAGGTCTTTTCAGTTATCAGAGTATGGGTAACATAAGTACCTTCTTTTAATACAAGGGCAAAATCATTTAATCCTGCTTTATACAAACTGCTCAATAATACCGGCATATGGCCGCCATTAACTACAATAACTATAAAATTGAAAATTATTCCCAGGGCAATAATTTTCATTCCTTTTAATTTTTTATTATACCAAACCGCTAACAGAAGAACAATATAAGAGAAAATTACCATATAAGAACTGTAATCGAGAACAAATTTTACTTTTTTTGGCCCCAGAAAGATTAATCCAGCCTGAATTAAACAGGCTAATACTATTAATTCTATTCTCTTTAGCGAAATCTGGCTCAAACTGCTTAACTTACCATTACAAAGCAGTCCTATTATAATAGAAATAATTATAATATAGGCATATAACATTTATTCTTCTCTTTCTCTATCAAGAACCGAAATAAGAGCTTTAACTACTTCGGGGTCAAACTGTTTTCCAGATTGGTCCTTTAGTTCTTTTAGTATTTTATTCATATTTAACTTTTTTCTGTAAGGACGGTCAGAGCCCATCGCATCATAGGCATCGGCTACGGCAATTATTCTGGCAGATAGGGGGATATCTTCATTTTTTAATCCATCCGGATAACCTTTGCCATTGTATTTTTCATGATGATGATAGATTGCTTCATATGAATTCTTTAAAAAATCTACCGGTTCTATAATCTTAGCTCCCATAACTGTATGTTCTTTAATTTTATCAAACTCTTTATTAGTTAAACTACTATTCTTTCCTAAGATGCTATCCGCTATGCCAATCTTCCCTATATCATGCAGTAAAGCAGTATATTCTATATTCTCAATATCCTTATCGGATAAATTCAATACTTGAGCTAAAGCTACAGAGGTTTCCGCTACTCTTTCTGAATGACCTTTGGTATAGGGGTCTTTGGCATCAATAGCTGCTGCTAAAGCGCGAATGGTATCTAAGTATACTTTCCGCATTTTAGTATATAATTCAAAAGAACGGCGAGCCAGCAACAAAGGGAGAAAGAATAATAGAACACCTATAATGCCGACCTCTGTATAGACGATAGCCATAAGAAAACCCATGGGGGCTTCTGCTATATAACTAGGTACCGTCTCCTTGATACTCGTTCTCCAAATTGTTTTTATTCTAACATTTTGTGCAAATGACACAACTATAACAAATAAGGTTATATTAACAATGCAATAAGTCAATGCGCATATGGTAGCAGGTAAGATAAATCTAAAAATATTTTGCGTTCCTACAACTCCTCCTGCTTGTTGATAGGCAATACCGGCAATACCAGCTGTTAAAGCATATTGAGAAGCATTAAATATTACTTTATACCATGATATTTTCCTTTCAATTATTTCACCTATTAATGCACCCAAAGCAGCTATTAACATTGCTAATGCTGGCCCATGGACTAAAATTAGCAAAAAATCTATAGGAAAAGCGATGGTAATACTTCCTGCCATAGGTAAATTAACTGGTATAAATTCAGCAAAGACAGATATGGCAAGAAAAAAAATAAGTACAAGCCATATATTAGACAATGAAAGTAAAGAAGGTATTAAATATATAAAAAGGGCAATAGCTGATACTGTTATTACTCCAATATAAATTTTTAATTTTAAAGGCAAATTGTATTACCCCCTTTAAGTATAAATAAATTAGGCCGGTGAGCCTTATCTTATTGCTGATTATATATTATCTCCACCTATATCTAGCGCCACCAGCTAATAGTAAAGCCATGACACTAATTAATAGGCTGATTAGTTTTGCCTTATTAATCTTCATCTTTAGCACCTCCACGGTTTCTATTTGTTCTTTCAACATTCAAAACCGCTTCGCTTCGCTCAATGATACTACTACTACATCTTTTGTTATATTATTAGTTCAAAATAAAGGCCTCACCGACCTAATTTTTTATTTATTTTTCTTTTGTTAAAATTCTACGGTTAGTAGCTTTAAGGATTGCTTTTACTATTGCCTTATTGAAGTCATCTTTAATTACCGTAGAACCTACTAAATTTTCCTTTCTTTTTGAATCGATTAGATTAATAGAAACTACTATTGTTTCTTTACTATCCAACTCAATCTTTTTTATTTCATCTACTTGAAAGAAAATTGAACCCTCTAAACAAGAACTTATCCCCTCTAAGGTAGCTTTAGCTACTAAATACTCCCGATTATCGTCCCAATTTTTTCCAGATACTTTTCCTTCATATATTTTTCCATTACTTTCTAATTTTACACAAACTTCAAACTGATTACCGATAGCTCCCACTTTAATATCAGAGAATTTAAGTCTTAAAGAAGATTCTAATTCTTCTTCCTTTATTTGCTCATCTTTTATTTCTTTATCCTTTACTTGCGCTATACTAATTTTTCTATAATCTACTTGAATATTATATTTGGCTAATAAAAACGATTCAATATCCCGGGTAATTCCTTTGGGATTAGAAGAATCTTTAGTAATTATATGAATTTCTTTTATATCTCCATCCTCTGATAATACTATTTTCGCAAATAGAATATCGCTTAGATCTTTTAACGATTTTTCTATATCTTCTACTTCGTAATTAAAACGTCGGGGAATTATAAAATTACGAAATGCATGCAATTTATTTTTCTCCATAGATTCCTCCTTAAAATTCCGGCTCAATCAGTCCGAAATTCCCGTCTTTTCTTTTATATAAAACATTAACTTTGTTAGTATTATCATTTGCAAAAACAAAAAAATTGTGTCCCAATAAATCCATTTGCATTGCCGCTTCTTCTACTGACATCGGTTTAATAGCAAATCTTTTAGTCTTTACAATTTTAGCAATCTTATCCGGCTCACTATCTTCAGCATTAATCTCTTTGTTAGCTAACCCTATTTTTTCTGTGCCGGGGTGAGGTTTCTGAAAATATTTTTCTTTATATTTCTTTATCTGTCTTTCTAATTTATCTGCTACTTTATCTATGGAAGTATACATATCATCTGTTTCTTCTTCTGCTCTAATCAAAGCTCTACTTGCCTGCAAGGTTGCTTCAACAATTTGCCTATTTTTCTCAACACTTAAAGTTACTATTACTTCTAAGATATGATCAAAATGTCTCTCGATCTTGTTTAACCTTTTTTCTATATAATTACGCATCGCATCTGTCACTTCAATATGTTTCCCTTTGAAAGTAATTTTCATATCTCTTTCCTCCTTAGTAATAGTTTATTTTACTTAATATATATATTCTCCGTTTAAACAAAAAACCCTTTTTTATTTTAAATATTTTTTAAAATATTTTTAATTTAATTTATCCTTTTACCTTCTGAGTATTTTCCCTTCATTAACTATTAAAATATATTTTATCCGCCTTTCCTTAGACTGACCTGGTCTTTGCCCCCACACTCGCCTGCTGAGAGGTTTGCTCAGGAACTTTATCCCTCACTACTACTCTTCTCTTACTGTTGTAACCTGTTAAGGTTAAGGCAGGACTTACTCCAAAGCCGCACCATGCTCAGTAACCAAAGTTACCTTACGTGGGTCGTTTCGCCTGCGACTGGCTTCGACTTTCAACCACAGCTCTAAGGAGAGGCGGTTTATGGGTTTTATATGGTTCTGGCTAAAGTTAAAACAAATATATTATTAGCTCGAGCTTTCATTAATTCTTTAGCACATTCTTCTACGGTAGAGCCGGTAGTAAATACATCATCTAAAATCAGAATATTTTTTCCTTTAATTTCTTCTGGTTTTTCTACCGAAAAAGCCCTAAGAATATTTTTCTCCCTTTCTTTCTTAGATAAATTAACCTGAAAAGGAGTTAACTTTTTCTTTATCAAAACCTTTTCTCCAACCGGGACAGAAAGATAATCTCCTATAACTTTGCTCAGCAAAACACTCTGATTAAATCCCCTTTTCTTTAAATCATTCTTATGTAAAGGAACAGGAATAATTAAGTCAAATTTATTTTCAAATTCATTATTTTTTAATAGATAATCCACCATTAACTTTCCTAATGGTTTAGCCAACTTTTTCTCTCCATAGTATTTAAAGAGATGAATGCATTTTTTTAATACCTTATCGTATATTCCCGTAGAGCGAGAGAACTCAAAAGAATATTTTTTTCTTTTACAATCAAGGCATAAGATTTCTCTGTTTTGTTTAAAAAAATCAGTAGGTATTAAAGGTTTCCCACACTTTATACAATATGGTTGTTCGATTAATTCAATGGTTTTAAAACAACCCTCACAAATTGAATATCCTTTAGATTCTCGGATAGGTTTTTCGCATATCTTACAATCTAAGGGAAAAACAAAATTAAGCAACCCTTCTTTTATATATTCTATCATACTTTGATTATTCATACTAACCCTAACTCGTAAAATTCCTAATATAGTATTGAGTATATAATATCGAGTATCGAGTTAAGAGAAGAAAAAAAGAATAGAAAATAATTCACTAATTCATCAATTAACCATTTAACTAACTGACTATCTCATTTTCTTAATCTTAAACTGTAAACTAAAAGCTTATCTTCCCCTTTATCTCTTCTGCCCGCTCCTATACACTAAACACTACCTGTTATTATACTATCACTATCTTCATTTATTATATATTACATCTTACTGAGTTTCTTTTTCGTCTTTTGATGGGTAGACGCAAGATTTGCCCCACTACTCACTCATCACTTATCACTGCATTTTCTTTACGCAATACGATATACGCGATACGTGATACGAGCTAGGTTCCCATCTGCCAGGAAGAAAGATATCTTTCTTGTTCCTCGGTAAGTCTATCAATCTTTATTCCCATCGATTCTAATTTTAATCTGGCAATCTCCTTATCAATAACCTCGGGAACGCAATAAACCTTTTTCTGTAAATTTCTCCCTTCTTTAACCAAATATTCAGCAGATAAAGCCTGGTTGGCAAAACTCATATCCATCACGCTTGCCGGATGTCCTTCAGCGGCAGATAAATTCAGCAGTCTTCCTTCTGTTAAAAGATTTATTTTCTTCCCATTTTTTAAAGTATATTCCTCTATATATTCTCTAATGTTTTTTCTACGTACTGCTAAACCTTTTAAAGCCTCTATGTTAATCTCTACATTAAAATGCCCCGAATTAGCCAAAATTGCTCCATCCTTCATTAAAGGAAACTCTTCTGCTGATATTACGTTTATATCGCCAGTTAAGGTTATAAAAATGTCTCCGATTTTGGCTGCCCCTTTTATGGGCATAACCTGATAACCGTCCATTACTGCTTCTAATGCTTTCATGGGATCGACTTCGGTAATTACCACCTGAGCGCCCATACCATTAGCTCTCATCGCCAAACCTCGAGCACACCAGCCATAACCACAAATTACAAATATTTTACCGGCAATTAGAATATTGGTAGCCCTCAACAAGCCATCGATGGTGCTCTGTCCGGTACCATATCTATTATCGAAGAGATATTTAGTCTGTGCATCGTTTACCGCAATAATCGGAAACTTTAAAGCTTCATCTTTTTCCATGCTTCTTAATCGGATAACTCCGGTAGTGGTTTCCTCAGTACCAGCAATGACATCTTTAATTAGTTCTTTCTTTTGAGAATGAATAGTTGAAACCAGATCTGCTCCATCATCCATAGTGATATTAGGCTTACAATTTAGCACTTTTTCGATATGCTGATAATAAGTATTTTTGTCCTCTCCCTTGATAGCAAATACGGGAATTCTAAAATCCTTAACCAGAGAGGCCGCTACATCATCCTGAGTGCTTAGGGGATTAGAAGCACATAGAGACACTTCTGCACCTCCTTCTTTTAAAGTTTTCACCAGATTAGCTGTCTCGGTAGTTACATGAAGACAAGCAGATACTCTAATTCCCTTTAGAGGTTTTTCTTTACTAAATCTTTTTTCTATAATTGAAAGAACGGGCATCTGTTTTTCGGCCCATTCAATTTTATCTTTCCCTTTATTAGCTAAATCAATATCCTTAATTCCATAATTCATTCTTTACACTCCTTTCTAAATTTGTTAATTAGTTATATGGCTAGTTGGTTAATTGGTTAGCAGTATTAAAACCAGTTAACCAGCAAACTAACTATCTAACTAATTTAATTGGTCAATTTTTTATATATGGATTTGTCCTTCTCTCCCCACCTATAGTCGAATCCGGGCCATGACCGGGATAAATTATCTTATCATCACCTAAAATCAATAATTTTTCTTTAATTGATTTTATTAAATCTTGGTAAGAACCACCAGGCAGGTCGGTTCGACCAATACCCCCGGCAAATAAAGTATCACCCGTAAAGACAATATTATTTAAAACAAGAGAAATTCCTCCCGGAGTATGACCCGGTGTGTGAATTACTATTAAATTTAATGTGCCTAAAGATATCTCGTCTCCCTCTTCTAAAAGCTTATCTGCGGGAGGTGAGCATATTTCTTTATCCATAAAGGAAGAGAAATTTTTATTGGCATCAACTAACATATCAGCATCTAACTTATGGATTAATAATAAAGCTTCGGTCTTGGCTTTAAGCAAATTATTACCAGCAATATGATCGATATGCCCATGGGTATTTATAACATATTCCAAATCAAAATTATTTTTTTGTAAAAGATTTAAAATTAAATCTACCTCATCTTCTCCTCCTGGATCAATTACCGCTGCTTTTTTAGTTTTTTTACAACTAATTAAATAACAATTAGTTTCTAACACTCCTACCACTAATCTTTTTATAAACATTTTTTATATAATCCTTTCGTTTAGTAGAATCCTCTATAAGCAATTCAAATTATTAAAACAGTTTTCATCTTCTCAGATAGAAAAATCCTTTATTAGAAATCTTCCAAAACAGATTGCATTGCTTTGCTTATTTTTTTTAGAATCTGAGGATAATTAGTAATAATTCCATCTACTCCATATAAAATAAAGCGCACCATATCTACATCTCTATCGACCGTCCATACATACACTGTTTTATCCAGCCGGTGTAAACAAGAAATAAGTTTTTCTTTACATAAAAAGGCATGCGGATTTAACCCATCCAATCCATTAATATATCTTTTGGGATTTTTCCATTTAGTATATAGTCCATTTGCTTTAAGCTCAGGATATCTCTCTTTTAGCAAGATTACCGTATCTCTATCAAAAGATGAAAAAAGAATATTGTTATATCCAAAACTCTCTGTCTCTTTTACTAATTTATCTACAATTCCCGGATAAATCTTCTCCCCTCCCTTAATTTCAATATTTACAGAAAGTTTTCCCTTCAATATTTTAAGTACATCCCTAAGTAAAGGTATCTGTTCATTATGATACCCCCTCACCTTGTCTTTTTCCAAGTCGAGTATGTCCCTCTTCTTAATTTTTAATTGTCGGAAACAAACCTTCTTTCCATCATTTCTTGAGAAAAAAAGCTTTTTAACTACATCAAATCTCTTACCGTCCCAATGTAAATAAAAACTAATTTTCTTCTTAGTTAATTGCTCATAAATATTCAGATAAAACGAATTAGCTTGAATTGCTCTTAATTCTAAAAAATACTTCTTTTCTTCCGGCAATTTCTCCATAATTTTTTCTTGATTTTTAGTAAAAAAATTAGAAATGTCGTATTCTTTTAATTCTTTAAAAGTAAGCTGATTAATGGGAATTTTTAGTCCGGTTAACCTTTTTAAATCCATATCATGAATTACGATTAATTTTCCATCTTTAGTAAGGTGCACATCCAATTCTATTCCATCTATCCCTAACTCTACTGCTTTTTTAAAACCGGAAAGGCTATTTTCGGGAGCAATTCCTTTTGCTCCTCTATGTCCAATAATAAGAGGTAACTTCATTATAATTTCTCCCTAAAAAGGTTGATTTATTTCTAAATTAACTTTTCACTATCCAAAAGAATGGTAATCGGACCATCATTAAAAATTTTTACCAACATCATGGCTTGAAATTCTCCGGTTTCAATTTTAAGACCATAATTTTTTATATATTTTACAAAATAATCATATAATTTTACTGCTTTATCAGGAAGAGCTGCGGAAATAAAACTCGGACGCCTTCCTTTTTTACAATCCCCGTATAAAGTAAATTGAGATATGACTAAAATCTGGCCATTTATATCTTTCACGGAAAGATTCATCTTTCCTTCTTTATCTTTAAATATACGTAAATTTACTATTTTTTCAGCTAAGTACTCTGCATCCTTTTCATTATCATTCTGACCCACTCCCAAAAGGATTACCAGGCCCTTTTCTATCTTTCCTATTTCTTTTTCTTCAATCTCTACCGATCCTTCTTTTACTCTTTGCACTACTGCTCTCAATTATTTATTCCTCCAAACAAAATATTATTCTTCCTGCTCATTATTTAAAATGTTTTTATTCTTTGTATAGTTAATATGCTCTTTACTTTTTTTATTTTTCTTATTGCTTCTTGAAGTTGATTAAGATTGTTGATTGAGAGAGTTACATCTATATTGGCAACATTATTCTTGTCAGTTATTGCATGTATAGCGTTAACTGAAATTTTAAGGCTGGAAAAAATTAACAAAATATCGGATACCAAATTTGGGCGATCATCAGCTACTATTTTTACTTTTACCGGATAAAACAGCTCTTCTGTCTTTATCCACTCAACTTTAACCAACCTATCCTTTTCGGCAGAAATAAAATTAATATTAGAGCAATCTACCTTATGTACAGATACTCCTCTTCCTCTGGTAATATAACCAATTATTTCATCACCGGGAACTGGATTACAACATCGAGAAAATCTTATCATAACATCATCAATCCCTTGAACTCTAATACCTTGATCAATTCTTTTTTTTACTTTTACTAAAGGAATAACCGGAGATATTTCTTCTTGGGGAATTATTTTAGATAAAACCTGATAAGGGGTCAATTTTCCGTATCCGATATTTTCAAACATTGATTCTAATTCGGTAAAACCTAATTCAATACTCACTTCTTTTAATTTTTTAGTAAGCTCAAGAGAGGATTCAATCTTATATTTTTCCATCTCTTTTTCAAAAAGTTCCTTACCCTTTTGAATATTTTCCTCTCTCATCTCCTTTTTAAACCAGATTCTAATCCTATTTTTTGCCCCTGATGTCTTGGCTATCTTTAACCAATCTCTACTGGGGCCTCGGCTTGATTTGGAAGTTAATATCTCTACAATATCTCCGCTCTTCATTTTATAATCTAAAGGAACTATCTTTTTATTAACTTTAGCCCCCAAACATCTATGACCTACGTCTGTATGAATAAGATAGGCAAAGTCTATAGGGGTAGAACCTAAAGGCAATATCTTCACATCACCTTTGGGAGTAAAAATGAAAACTTCATCCTGAAAAAGGCCAATTTTTAAGTTTTCCATAAATTCCTTGGGATCTTTTAAATCTTTCTGCCATTCCAATATCTGTCTTAACCAGGAAAGTCTCTCTTCCAATTTCTTATCCTTTTTTAAATCAACCTTCTCTTTATATTTCCAATGAGCAGCTATTCCATATTCAGCAGTTTTATGCATCTCCCAGGTGCGAATTTGTATCTCCAAAGGCTCACCCTGAGGAGTAATTACTGTAGTATGTAAAGACTGATACATATTTGATTTAGGCATAGCAATATAGTCTTTAAATCTACCGGGCATAGGTTTCCAAATCGAATGTAATAATCCCAAAACCGCATAACAATCCCTGATAGAATTGCAAATTATTCTAATTGCAATTAAATCATATATCTGGAAAAAATCTTTTTTATCCTTCTCCATCTTCTTATAGATGCTATAAATATTTTTAGGACGACCTTGAATTTCCGCTTTAATCTTTACCTTTTGTATCTCTTTTTTTATAATCTCTTTTATTAATTCTATATAATTTTCTCTTTCTAAGCGATTTTTTGCAATTCTATTAACTACCTCTTTATATTTCATTGGCTCTAAATAACGTAAAGAAAGGTCTTCTAACTCCCACTGAACTCTGGAAATACCCAATCTATTAGCAATAGGAACATAAATTTCCAGTGTTTCTTGAGCTACTTTTAATCTCTTATGGGGTAGTATATATTGTAGAGTTCTCATATTGTTCAGGCGGTCTGCTAATTTTATCAAAATAACTCTTACGTCTTCTGCCATAGCTAAAAACATTTTGCGAAAATTTTCGGCTTGCTGTTCTTCTCGTGTTTTAAAAGAAATTTTACTTAATTTCGTGACACCATTAACCAACATTGCTATTTCTTCACTAAATTCTTCTTTAATGGTAGATAATGGGGTATCAGTATCCTCTATTACATCATGTAGAATTCCTGCAGTTATGGTAATCATATCAAGTTCTAAATCAGCCAATATCTTAGCTACTTCTAAAAGATGTGAAATGTAAGGATCCCCAGAATACCTCTTTTGTTTCCGGTGGACTTTCGCAGAATATCTGTAGGCTTTTTTTACCAAGCTCAAATCAGCTTGAGGAGCATATTGGTATATTCTTTTTAAGATATATCTTATTAAAGTTAATTGAGAAATAATTTACACCTTCTTTATTAGTCGATAGTGAATAGTTCGTTAGTATATCGTATCGCGTATCGAGTATCGCGTTACAGAAACTAAGATTCAGGTGTAGGGGCACAATGGATTGTGCCCTTCTTATTTTATTGTCTTTTGATTCCCTTAGGGTACGATACATCGTGCCCCTACATTATTGCGGGATGAATTGAACACCTACAACACATTACTTATTTCGGGCAGACACAAGGTCTGCCCCTACTTGTACCTTACGACCTTATCTTTATTCTTCTTCTTTCTTTTTTTTCTTCACTATACGCTATACAGTGTACGCTCCACGCTAATATGCGAGATACGAATTTACATCTAGTAGACAGGCGAGACGCCTATCCTACGAGGGGTGGGCAACTAATTTATTTCGCATTTTGTATTTATTCTTTGTATTTTCTCTTTGCTAACGACTATTCACTAACGACTAACGACTAATCAATTATACTGAACCAAGGAAAAAACATCATATCCTTCTAATTTCTCCCGAGGATTTAAAAACTCAAGTTCAATTATAAAGGAAGCACCTATAACCTTTCCTCCTAATTTTTCAATTAGTTCAAATACTGCAGCTGTGGTACCTCCTGTAGCTAAAAGATCGTCAACGACCATAACTTTATCTCCATTATTTATAGCATCTTTGTGTATTTCTAATATATTCTCACCATACTCTAATTGATAAGACACTCTTTCTACCACACTAGGAAGTTTCTCTGGTTTTCTAATAGGTAAAAATCCAATTCCTAATTGATAGGCTACTGGAGCACCTATAATAAAACCACGGGCTTCTATTCCCGCAATATAATCAATTTGGTATTTACTACAATACTTAGTTATCTCATCAATACTATATTTAAATGCTTCTTTATCTTTCAATAGGGTAGTAATATCTTTAAATTGGATGCCTTTTACCGGAAAATCCGGAATATTTCTAATTTTTTCTTTTAAATCTATCACTTTTATCTGCCTCCTAAATAATAGTTTTTATATCTTTTATATTTAATTGAACATTTTCCGTTCCATTCCATTTATTTAATTCAATATTAAAAGCTAAATCTACCACTTTGTTTTCAGAAAATATTTGATTTCCTATTCTGCTTAATTTAAATCCTATTCCTTCTAATGTTCTGTTCTCTTCCTTAATTTTTATTTTTAAGTGCTCCCTCTTTTCACCAACCAGCCTCCAATCAGATATTATGTTTTTGTAACTACAAAAGACAGGTTGAGGGTTCCCAATTCCAAATGGCTCTAAAACTTTAATATCTTTTACCAAGCCAAAATTAATATTGCTTAGTGAAATCTGAGCGTCAATTTTTAATTCTGGATTTAGATCATCTTCTTTAATGAAATCTTGAGATATTTTATTTATCCTTGATTTAAATTCAGGAATTTTGTTAGACTCTATAGTAATACCTGCGGCTAACTTATGCCCACCAAAATTTATTAGAATATCCTGGCACGATTCCAAAACGTTATATAAATGAAAACCTTTAATGCTCCTTCCCGAACCTTTTGCTAATCCATCTTTTTTGGAAATAATAATTACAGGACGATTAAATTCATCTACTAATCTGGAGGCTATTATGCCGATTACCCCTTGATTCCAATTTTCTGATGCAAGAACCAATACTTTATTATCTTCTTCTTTTATTTGTATAGAAGCAAATTCCCTGGCTTCTCTTAAAATATTATCTCCAATTTCCCGTCTATGTTTGTTTATTTCACTTAATTTTCGGGATAAATGTTTAGCCTTATATTCAGAATCAGTTAGCAACAATTCTAAGGCTAATTTAGAATCATCTAACCTTCCTGCTGCATTTATTCGGGGAGCAAGAGCAAAATTAACTTCTTTAGTACCTAAATTACCATAATTTACTCCACTCTCCATTATTAACGCCTTCAAACCTTCTTTCTTGGTTTTATTAAGTGTCTTTAATCCGTATTTAATTAAGATACGATTTTCATCGATAAAAGGGACGGAATCAGCAATCGACCCCAATGCAACATAATCAAGCAGACTCCATAAATCATCCTGGTTTTCTTTCAATTTTGAATATAGGGCTTGAGCTACTTTAAAACTTACACCCACTCCTGCTAATTCCTTAAAAGGATAATTTGCATCGCATTTGGGGTTTATTATTGCTATTGCAGAAGGAATGTCTTTTTGGGGTTGATGATGATCGGTAACTATAACATCTATACCGTAATTATTTGCTTTCTCTATTTCAGAAATAGAACTAATTCCACAATCAACGGTAATAATTAATTTAATATCATTTTTAAAAGCAATATCTATGGCCTCTTCATTTAGTCCATATCCCTCTTGAAAGCGATTAGGTATATAGTAGTATAAATTAGCAGTAAACCTTCTCAAAATCGAAAACAATAAGGCAACGCTGGTTATTCCATCGACATCGTAATCTCCGTAGATTAATATTCTTTCATTGTTATTTATCGCTCTTAATATTTTGTCAACAGCTTTCTCCATATCTTGAAAGATATAAGGATCTCTCAAATCTTTAAGATCTGCCTTTAAGAATTTTCTAGCACTTGAAACTTCCTTCGTTCCTCTGTTTATTAGTAATTGAGCTAAAATTGGAGAGATATTTAATTCTTTGGACAACTCTAATTGTAACTTTTTATCTTCTTTTGATATGTGCCACTCTATTTTATCTACACTCCTTTCTCGTATTTCGTATATCGTATATATTATAGCGGGTAGCGTTTAGTGTATAGTAAAACTCTTTCCATAACACGATACTCGATACGCGATATGCGGTACTAATATATTTGAATTTATTTTTTACCCTTTTTTCCGATAATTCTAGTACCTTTTTGATGTATCTTAAATACTTTATTCCACTCTAATAATAAAGGGCTGGCAATAAAAATTGAAGAATAAGTACCGGCAACCATTCCCATAAACAAGGCTAAAGCAAAATCAGAAAGTATATTCCCTCCAAAAAAATATAAGGCTAAAATGGGAATAATGGTAGTTAAAGCTGTATTTATCGTTCTGGATAGGGACTGATTAATACTCATATTTATTAAATTGTCAAATGGTTCCTTGGTTTTAAACTTTATATTTTCTCTAAGTCTATCTAAAATTACTATTGTATTATTTAAAGAATATCCTATTATGGTTAAAACTGCTGCTATTACCGAAATGGTTATTTCCTTCTGCAATAAAGAAAAAATACCCAAAACAATTAAGCAGTCATGAGAAAGTGCTAATATTGAAATAATAGAAAACTTAAATTCAAACCTCATAGTAATATATAGAATGATTCCTATAAAAGCAAAGAGTAAGGCATAAAGAGCTAACTTTTTTAAATTTTCTCCAACAACCGGTCCCACTGTCTCTACGCGTAATATTTCTAAATCAGCTAAATTCTCTTTAAAAGCGGACAATATTTCTTTTCTTTGCTCTGAACCAATCTTTTCTGTCCGTATCACAAATTCATTATCTGATAAATTTTGAATAGTGCTTTGGCTTAAATTAAATTCACTTAACACATTCCGAACCTCGGTAGTGGAAACTGATTTATCAAATCTTATTTGCAGTAAAGTCCCCCCGGCAAAATCGATTCCAAGATTAAATCCTTGAAAAATAATTGAAATTAAACCAACCAGGATAATAACTGCAGAGATAATATATACTTTTCTTCTATTTTTAATAAAATCGAACTTCTTTTTTCCAATTAGATCCATTAAATATATCCTCCTTAATTATGTCTATAATAAAGCCTTAGAACTAAACTTAGCAGCTACTACTTCTAAAACAATCTTAGTTACTACAATTGCGGTAAACATGCTGGCTAAAATACCTATACTCAAAGTAACCGCAAATCCTTTGATTGGTCCCGAGCCAAAATAAAATAAGGCAAGAGCAGCAATTAAAGTAGTAACATTGGCGTCAAATATAGTACGGAAAGCCTTGTTAAAGCCTGCATCAATAGAAGCCCGAAAAGTTTTTTCCAATCTTAATTCTTCTTTTATTCTCTCAAAGATCAGGATATTAGCATCTACTGCCATACCAATAGTAAGAATCATTCCAGCTATTCCGGGTAAAGTTAAAGTTGCCTTTAAACCGGCCAAAGCCCCCACAATTAGTATCATACACACTACCAAAGCAAAATCTGCTATTAACCCAAAACCTTTATAGTAAATTAACATAAATATTAATATCAGTATTAATCCTACTATTCCGGCTTTTATCCCCTTGGAGATAGAGTCTCGTCCTAAAGTTGGCCCAACTGACCTATTTTCCAAAATCTCCACCTTTACCGGAAGAGCACCAGCCCGTAAAAGAATAGCTAAATGTTTTGCGCTCTCTACAGTAAATTTTCCGGTAATCTGGGCTTTTCCATCAAGAATTGGTTCCTGGACTACAGGAGCAGATATTTCTTTCCCATCCAAAGTAATAGCTAAAACTTTCCCTACATTATTTTTAGTCGCTTCTCCGAATTCTTTAGCTCCAATTTTGTCAAATTCAATTAAAACAATAGATCGACTAAATTGGTCAAAGGATGATTTAGCATTTATTAAATGGGCTCCGGTTAGCTGAGTTTCTCCTTCCTCGTTTTTAAATTCCAGGAGAGCAGTTTTACCAATTAAATCTACAGCTGCTTCCGGATCTTCCACACCAGGTAACTGAACTAAGATGCGAGTTGCGCCTTGTCTCTGAATTACCGGTTCTGAAACTCCTAATTGGTCAATACGGTTTCTTATTATTTCTAATACTCTGTTTACCGCATCGTTGTCCACTGGTGCATTAGGAGTATCAACACACTCTAGGATAACGTGAGAACCTCCTTGTAAATCTAGTCCTAAATTTATCTTCTCGTTTAGAGGAAATGATAAAAAAATTGCAATAAAAATTACTATAAAGACGCTGGCTACCCTTAGGGTTTTAGTCCAATTCATATAAAAATCCTCTCTTTCTAATTTTTCTTACCTTTTATCTTTTTTATTATATATTACTATAAAATTCTTTAATTTTATCATTATAATATTATAGTATTTTCTTTGTCAACGAGAATACTTAAGAAAAATACTTCTTCGATTAATATATTAAAATTTAAAGGCAGGTATAAATAAATACCTGCCTTTAAATTATTATCGTTATTTTTATCTCTATATATTTTCTTTCCTTTTTAAAAAATACTTTGCGGTATTATTTTTCCCTTTTTACCCCGATAGCATTACGTGTAGTGTTTACAACTACATCTTTAGCAATCTCCAAGGTTAAAGTTTCGCCTTTGATATCTCTGATTATTCCATACATGCCGCCAATAGTAATTACCTTATCGCCCTTTTGTAAACTACCTAACATCGATTTATGCTTTTTTTGCTTTTGTTGCTGTGGACGAATAAGAATAAAATAAAATATACCAAATATAATAATCAAAGGTAAAAATTGTTGAAGAGCTTCCATTTTTTAAATCAATCCTTTCGTTTTTTTATTTTTAAAAAATACCTTTTAAATTATACATAATTTTATTCTATTTAGCAAATAATTTTTAATCAATTAATCTAAATAATTTGCAAGAAATTCTTCTTTATATTCTAATAATCTATCTTCTAATAAAGCTAATCTTATATTTTTCATTAAAGAAGACATAAAATAAAGATTGTGGATAGTCCCTAAAGTTGAAGCAAGTATTTCTTTGGATATATATAAATGACGTAGATAGGCTCTGGTAAAATTCTGGCAAGTATAACACTGGCATTTATTATCTAAAGGTGTGAAGTCATCCTTATATTTAGTATTACTTATAGATAGCTTACCAAAAGAAGTAAACAAGGAACCATTTCTGGCATTTCTGGTAGGTAGAACGCAATCGAACATATCAACCCCTCTTATGACTCCTTCTAAGATACTCTGAGGTGCTCCCACACCCATTAAATATCGGGGTTTATTGATTGGCAAACAAGGGACTGTATAATCCAAAACTTCATACATTAAAGATTTTGGTTCACCTACACTTAATCCCCCTATTGCATAACCAGGAAAATCTAATTCTACTAACTTGTTAGCATTTTCAATTCTTAAGTCTTTAAAAGCACCTCCCTGAACAATTCCAAATAAACTCTGGCTGGAACTATGGTGTGCTTCTTTGCACCTCCTGGCCCATTGAATGGTTCTTTGAGCAGCTGTTTCTACCTGATATTTGCCAGAAGGGTAAGGAGCACATTCATCAAAAGCCATAGCAATATCGGAACCTAAAGCCATTTGAATTTCCATCGCCTTTTCAGGACCTATAAAATGTTTTGAACCATCAATATGAGAGTTAAAAGATACTCCTTCATTACTTATCTTATTTAGTTTTCCTAAACTGAAAATTTGGAAACCTCCACTGTCGGTTAATATAGCTCCTTTCCAGCCCATAAACTTATGCAGCCCACCTACTTGAGCAATCAAATTATGTCCTGGCCTTAAAAATAAGTGATAAGAATTACTTAAAATAATCTGAATACCTAAATATTCTAATTCTCGAGGGGTCATTGCTTTTACTGTAGCCTGAGTGCCCACTGGCATAAATACCGGGGTGTCAATTATTCCATGGGAAGTATATAATTTTCCCAATTTTGCCTTAGTTTTTTTACATTCTTTTATTACTTCGAATTTAATTGTCAAGTTTTTCCACCATCTTAATCTTATAATTTATTTTTTAGCTAATAGGGCGTATGCAATACGCCCCTACATTTCTAATTTTTCTAATAACTAATTTATCTTGCATCTTTTACGTTTTATTTTTTTCTTCTATTACGGGCAGACACAAGGTCTGCCCCTACAAATGACTACTTCTCCTTGCAATTCAAGTCCGTATCTTATCTTTGACTATATACTCGATACTTGATACTCGATACTAATTTCAATATTCACTAACGACTACATAATAATCATCGCGTCTCCAAAACTGTAAAATCTATACCTTTCTCTTATCGCTTCTTGATAAGCCCTAAAGAGAAAATCCTTTCCGGCAAAAGCAGCGGCAAGCATTAAGGGGGTCGATTGGGGAAGATGAAAATTAGTAATTAACACATCTACTACCTTAAATTCATATCCGGGATAGATAAATATATCGCTCCAATTACTGCCGCTTACAATTCTATCTTGAACAAAATTAAAAGCAGATTCCAGACTACGAGTTGTGGTAGTTCCTACCGAAATAACCCGCCTTTTTTCGGTACGAGCTTGGTTAATTTTTTTAGCAACTTCAGAAGAAATAGAATAAAACTCTGAATCCATTTTATGTTCTTCTACTTTTGAGGCTCTTATAGGCTCAAAAGTTCCTCGACCCACATGTAAAGTCAAATAAATTATTTCAATTCCTTTTTGGGTAAGTTCTTTTAGTAAAGATTTAGTAAAATGAAGTCCGGCAGTAGGAGCAGCAATTGAGCCATCATAAACAGCATAAACCGTTTGATAGTCATTTCCTGTCTTTAATTTTTCTTTAATGTAAGGCGGGGTAGGCATTTGTCCTATTTTATTTAATATTTCTTTAAAACTTCCTTTACAATTAAAATGGATAAGATAAATACCTTTTTCTTCATTTTTACCTTTTACTGTCCCCTCTAATTCAGGCCCAAAGATTATTTTAGTATTAAAATGAACAATCTTTCCCGGCCTTACTAATACTTCCCAATATTTATCCTCTATAGATTTAAGAAGTAAAACTTCCACCTTTCCTTTAGTTTTCTCTTTAAAGCCATATAACCTTGCTGGCAAAACTTTAGTATTATTTAAAACTAAAAGATCGCCTTTTGTAAGGAAACCCTTAATATCTTTAAATAATTTGTGTTGAATTTCACCCTCAGATCGATTCAGAACCATCAAACGGCTATGATCTCTTGGCTTAATCGGTTTTTGGGCAATAAAACCCGAAGGAAGGTAATAATCAAATTCTTCTAATTTCATTTTCCACTCATCTGTTCATTTTTAGTATTTTTTTATAATATTTATTCCCTGATAATAATATTTTAAAATATCTTGATACCTGGATCCTTGAAGTGCCATACCATATGCACCCCATTGGGACATTCCAACCCCATGGCCATTTCCTGAACCAGAAAATATAAAGGTTAAAGGAATATTTGATTTAACAATTTCTACTTTAAGTATTTCCTCTTCTTTTTCCTTTTCCCTTTCTTCTTTATTTTTCTTCATTAATTCGAGCAATTCTTTAATAGTCCAATCTTTCTTTTGTTCTAAAATTTCCTTTATTGACTCTTTTTGCTCTTCTTTGTCTTCAATTTCCTTTTTATCTTCTATATCTTCCGTAATATTCGATTCTTTTCCGATTGCTTCGATATTAAAAAGGGTACTCCTGATTAAATCTGCCCCTATTAAGCTTCTAAAATCATTAGTTTTCATATTAATAACTTTATTATTGTCAGTAATAAAAACTACCTCGCTTGTCCTACCGGTTTCACTTTTTTTAACTGGCTCAATAAAAACAACCGAATTTATTTTATAACCTTGTTTTTGTAGTTTTTCTGTTAAATCCTTTTCGTTTATAGAGTAAGACCAGGTGTGATGCGGAGGAGAAACTTTTTCTTCAAATTTTGATTCTACACTTCTTAAATAAGGCAAAAAGCTCCCCCAAACATTCTCGCTATCCTCAGTATATCCTCCACTATCGGAATGATATACTGCGTTGATGGGCTTGCCTTTATAGGTAATAATTACTCCTCGAGTCTCGTCAACAGCTTTATTAGTTGAAGGGTCTTCATGGTTCACTCCTCCATAAGCTTGACTGTTGGTAGAAGCACAGATATTATAACCTTTATCAATATATTTATTCATATTAAAGATAGCGAAAGTTCTGGCAGCAACTGCTTGAGCCTTCAAGGCTTCTTTTGGCCAACGGGGGGAAATTTCTTTCTTTAAAACCCCGTAAAGATATTCCTCAATACCGATGATATTGATAACATTTAATTTTCTATGCTCTTTATCAATATCTATCTCTATATCCCCTCGATAACGATACTTTTGTCCATTAAACACAACCACAATTTTAGTGTTTCCTACCGAAATTATTTTTATGGGACCAGAATAAACACCTTTTTCTAAAATCTCTATCCCTTTGTCATGCGGTAATAATTTGACTATCTTATTGTGTTCTTCACTTACAAGGCCATTTGATTTTAAATTGTAAATCTTGAAAGCACCATCTCCGCCTATATTGATCTCAGTTTGATTTAAAAATATGCCCACTCGAAGTATTAGCTGTTTTTCTACTACTAAAACACTATTAGTAAATATAAGCAGTGAAAAAATACATAATATTCCTAAAAATAAAAAAAATTTATTAACTTTTCCAATATCTAACTTTATCAATCAACCTATCTCCTCTTTTTAATTCTTCGTTCGTATGAGGTATGCTCTCCTTCTTAATAAACTTACTATTATTTTTCATAAAACTAAAAACTCAAAGCGAAAAGCGAAAAACCATAATTCAAAATTCAAAATTATTTTTCTTAATTTTAAGTTTTGAGTTTTAATTTTGCGTTTTGCGCTTTACACTTTATGCTATTTTTTTCTATAACAATTTCCCCTGAGCATCTCTTTTTCTACCAAAATATTTATAAGTTAAATCTGTTGCCACTCTTCCTTTGGGAGTCCGATGAAGAAAACCTTTTTGCAAAAGATACGGTTCATAAACGTCGCAAATAGTATCTGTATCTTCACTGATGGAGGCAGCTAATGTTTGCAAACCCACTGGACCGCCAGAAAATTTTTCTATTATAGTAAGCAATAATTTTTTATCTATGCCACACAAACCGAAATCATCAATCTCCATCATTTTTAAACCATAATCAGCGATTTCTTGGTTAATAACTCCTTCGCCTTTTATTTGAGCATAATCACGAAGTCTTCTTAAAAGTCTATTGGCAATACGAGGGGTGCCTCTTGACCTTAGAGAAATCTTTTTTGCTGCTTCTTCGGTTATTTTAACTTTTAATATTTTAGAAGATCTTATTACTATCTGTTCAAGTTCATTTTCCTGATAATAACCAACTCGAGTTATAACTCCGAAACGGCTTCTTAGGGGCGAAGTAATTAGCCCTGTACGAGTTGTGGCTCCTATAAGAGTAAATTTTGGCAAACTTATACGGATAGAACGAGCACTTGGACCTTTGCCAATCAGAATATCTAATTCATAATCTTCCATAGCTGGATATAGTATTTCTTCTACTGCTCGATTTAGTCGATGAATTTCATCAATAAATAAAACATCATTCTCTTGCAAATTAGTAATTATAGCTGCTAAGTCTCCTGCTCTTTCAATAACCGGGCCGGAAGTCATCTTAATATTAACTCCCATCTCATTAGATATTATATAAGCTAAGGTAGTTTTGCCTAAACCGGGGGGGCCATATAAAAGAATGTGATCAATGGGCTCTCCCCTTTTTCGGGCAGCACTTATATATATATTAAAATTTTTTCTAATATTTTCTTGTCCAATGAATTCTTTAAAAAATTTAGGCCTTAAGTTTATATCTAAATCCGGTTCTTCTTTCCTTAATCCTAAATCAATAGCTTTTTCTTTAAATTCCATCTGTTACTCCACTAAATATTAAAACAAAACATTTTTAAAACCAGTAAACATAATTATTAAAAACTTTTAGTAAGTTAAGATTGATAATTATCCTATAATCTTCAGAGATTCTCGAACTAACTCTTCCACCGTTAATTCCCCTTTAAATTTCTCTTGAGTTTTTTCTACTGCAGACTTTGCTTTTTTGTAAGTATACCCTAACACTTTAAGAGCATCTATGGCATCGCTTATATTCTCAGATTTAAAAGTTTTTTCTACGCCTGCTTCCAGGAAGGTGATTTTGCTTATTTTTTCTTTTAATTCTAACACAATCTTTTTGGCTAACTTATTTCCGATACCTGCTATCGCCGTAATTGAATCCAAATCTTCTTGGAGAATTGCTTTGCTAAAATCATCAGGGGTCATCTTAGATAGGATATTTAAGCCTACCTTTGGACCAACTCCCGGTGTGCTAATTAGCAATTCAAAGAAATTTTCTTCTTCTTTGGTTAAAAATCCATAAAGCATTATTTTGTCTTCTCTTAAATATAAATGAGTGTAAATTTTAGTTCTATCACCGGGTTTCAAGGAAAGATTATTATAAGCAGGGATATTAATTTGATACCCTATACCGTTTGTATTTAATACAAGATAATTTACGCCAACTGCATCAACTATTCCTTCTAAAAAAGATATCAAATTTAAACCTCCTACAATAATAGTTACTTGGTTACTTGGTTGCTTGGTTAACTGGTTTGGTGCTAATTTCTCAACTAATTAACCAAATAACTAACTAACCAGCTAACTAATTCTTCACGAGATACGATTCACGAGATACGGGATACGTTATTTAATACTTAGTATGCACATGGCAAATTGCCGCTGCTAAAGCATCTGCAGCATGGTCCGGCTGAGGAATTTCAGATAAATTGAGCAGGATTTTAACCATAGATTGAACTTGATGTTTTTCCGCTCTCCCATTTCCCACAGTAGCTTGTTTAATCTGTAACGGGGTGTATTCATAAAGTTCTAATCCCATTAGAGCAACAGTTATGGCTACCATACCATGAACCTTGCTAACTATAAGTGCACTTCGAACATTCTTATTAAAAAATATTTCCTCAATAACAACTTCATGAGGATTATATTTTTCTATGAGTTCTTTTATCTTATAATATATTTCTTTTATTCTAAAACTAAAGGTATCTTTCTTGTAAGTTAATACGCATCCGTAATCAATTAATTCAATTTTCTTTTTCTCATATCGAATTAAACCATAACCGGTATTACTAAGTCCGGGATCGATACCTAAAATAATCACGACTTATCCTTATTGGCTGATATTTCTTCCATAATTTCATCAGCAATATTAAAATTAGCATAAACTTTCTGCACATCATCTTGCTCTTCTAACTGTTCCATTAAATTTAGCATTTGCGTTGTTTTTTTACCTTCCAAATCTACAGTAGTTTTTGGAATTAAAGTAACTTCACTAAGTAAGTAATCAATATTCTGCTCTTTTATTAAATTGCTAAATTTCTCGTAATTCTCAGGTAGAGTGATAACTTCAATATTTTCATTATCACTTTTTACATCTTCGGCTTCTGCTTCAAGTGCTAAATCTACAATAGTGTCTTCATTAACTTTAACTTTCTCGAAGATAAAATACCCTCTTTTATCAAACATCCAGGCAACGCAACCATTTTCACCTAAATTACCCGCATTTTTGGAAAAAATCTTTCTAATCTCCGGAGTTGTTCTATTCTTATTGTCAGTTAAAGCTTCTATTAAAACTGCAACTCCCCCTGGCCCATAACCTTCATAAGTTACTTCTTCGTAAGAAACTCCATCGGCTTCACCGGTTCCTCGTTTAATAGCTCTTTCAATATTTTCGTTAGGCATATTACTTTCTTTTGCCAATTGAATTGCAGCTTTTAATTTTATATTAGTCTCAGTATCCCCTCCTCCTGAACGTGCAGCAACAGTTATCACTCGAATTATTTTGGTGAATATCTTTCCTCTCTGTGCATCCACTTTACCTTTTTTTCTTTTAATAGTACTCCATTTTGAATGTCCAGACATATTTTATTTCTCCTTGAATATAAAATTATTAAAACTTTAAGTGTGATTAATTTTTAATAATTTTAGCATATTAAAAGAGCAGATTCAATAAATTAGTCGTTAATATTCGTATCGAGTATCGAGTATCGAGTATCGCGTGAAGAAAAAGAAGTAGAGAAAAAAGAAGATAGAGAAACAAAAGCAATAAATATTTTTTTTTCTCTTTCTTGCTACCCTACTAAAGTTTACACTAACATCATAAATTAATCGTTAGTATTTAGTGCTTAGTTAAGAAAATATGAAATTTAAAATACGAGGGATAAAAAATATGAAATATATTTATTTAAAAGGGAGGTTTTGCAGGAGTAGTTCGTTTATGCGCACTTTTAGTTATTTTGTCTTGAATCTTTTTTTCTATTATTTTGTTGTTTAATTTTCCTGTTTTTAAATATTTATCTAATTGCTCATAACTTATACCAATTTCTTTTTCATCGATTTGACCTTCCCAGAGACCCGCAGAAGGAGGTTTGTTTATAATTTTTTTGGGAATACCTAAATATTCTGCTAATTCTCTAACCTGACTCTTTAATAAATTGCCTAAAGGTAAAATATCTGCTCCACCATCACCATATTTAGTAAAATATCCTATCATTAACTCACTTTTGTTCCCGGTTCCTACAACTAAATAATTTAACTTATTAGCAAAATAGTACAAAGTTGTCATTCTTAGTCGGGGTTTTATATTTGCTTCTGCTAATTTGAAACTTCCTTCTTTTTCTTTATCATTTAACAGATGAATGAACGAATCATATACTTTTGATACATTAATTATTTTATAAGGAATATTAAATTTATTAATAAAGTCTAAGGCATCATTAATATCGGCTTCAAGACTATGGCAAGGGATAATTATGGCTAAGGTATTTTGGGGAAATATTCTTATGCTTAAGGCTGCTACTACAGCAGAATCTAATCCCCCGCTTAATCCAAATACTATGCCTTTGGCCTTTGCTTCGGTTACTTTATCTTCCATCCAAACACATAATTTTTGCACTAATGCTTCCATAAATTAATTCTCCAATTCACCAATTCTCCAATTAATTAGTCGTTAGTGAATAAGTCGTAGGGGCAGACCTTGTGTCTGCCCTTTAGGTACAGATCAAGTAACTGTTAGAGGGCAGACACAAGGTCTGCCCCTACATTATACAACAAAAGTAAGTAAAAATAAAAAATCCCGGCAGTGTCCTACTCTCCCACAGAAAAACTGCAGTACCATCGGCGCAGGAGGGCTTAACTACTGTGTTCGGGATGGGAACAGGTGTGACCCCTCCGCCATTACCACCGGGAA
>Ga0209986_10000452_pt1 | contig 39100 bp, 57 predicted proteins | sample BlataG_FD_183168 | JGI IMG/M metagenome (GOLD analysis project Ga0209986, IMG submission 183168) | Deep subsurface microbial communities from Black Sea to uncover new lineages of life (NeLLi) - Black_00105 metaG (SPAdes) (version 2) | ecosystem: Environmental > Aquatic > Marine > Oceanic >... | reverse complement strand
GTACTTGTTCTTGACATGCTTGGCACTCCCGTCGGTGCTGGCATTGTCGACAAAGATAACCTCTTTATCCTTGTAGTTCTGTGCCAAAACGGAAGACAGGCAGCCGTCAATGTGCTCCATGCCGTTGTGGTTCACTATTATGACCGACACCTTATTATTCATCACTTCACCTCCCTGTTTCTCTGCTTGCCTCTAATCCCCACCATACTCGTCTCTAGCCCCAGCCACCTTCGGTTTCCCATTTCCGCCATCCAGCCGACGCACTTGTCAAACGACTCCTCCAAACCGTATTCATACTCAAACCCACTGCGTCTTAATTTCCCCCCATTGAGCGCATACCTCAAGTCGTGGCCAGGACGCACGGAATGGAAATCCACGTATTCTATCTCGCCATTGTCCAGTTCCCTTCCCCTGATTATCCGGGCAACCCTGTTCGCCAAACTCAGTACGCTGGCCTCCTCCCCAACTATGTGGTATACCCCATTATTGCAGTCGTTTTGCTTGGACTTGAGTATTACCTCTCCTTTCTGTGTTACCCAGAGCAGGGCATCGCCGACGTTCCTTGCGTGTATCCAGCAACGAGACGAGATATTTCCCGGCAGCCCGTGGATCACCACCTTCTCACTGCTCAATATGCTCCTGATTGTCTTCGGTATAAACTTCTCCGGGTGCTGCCTTTCCCCGAAAACGTTCATAGTCCTCGTGATGGTCACCGGTAATCCGAAACTAAAAGCGTAGGCCTTGGCCATAGCCTCCGCCCCCTCTTTGGACGCCGAGTAGGGGTTCGAGGGGTTGCAAGTGTCCCCCTCCCTATAAAATACTCCTCTCGGCGCAGACCCAAATACCTCATCTGTGCTGAACTGAATAAACCTCTGCAACCCGCCCTGTTTCTTGGCAAAGTCCAGCAAGTTGGTTGTACCCAGCACATTGCTCAACACAAACGGGACACTGTCCACAAGGCTCCTGTCCACATGCGTTTCGGCAGCCAGATGCCATATACAGTCCACATCCCCTATGTTCTGCATCATGCTGTTTTCCAAGGGAGACCTCAAATCGTGCCAGACAAACTTTACTCTGGACTTTTCCTTGCCCCAGATGTCAATATCTTCTATCAACATTATCTTTCCCAAGTCCCCGGCATAGGTCAAAGCGTCAAGAATTACTATCTGCCAATCGGTATTCTTGAGGACATGTTCCACAAGGTGGTGCCCTATGAATCCCGCTCCGCCTGTCAGCAGTAGTTTCATTTCGCTATATCCTTATCGTCATGGCCGACTTAGGCATCCTCACCACCTCCGCTTTGACCATGATGCTTTCTCCGCATAGACACCGCATCCTTGCCGTTAGTCCTTTCAAAAAGCTGGTAATAAACTCACCCGTTAACCCTAGTTTTTTTCATTCTCATTGCCTTAATTTAGTTACCCATTCCCATCTTGCTGGGGGTAGCTAATTTGTTGGGCAACTTCTACATTGAGTTGTACGTTGCCTCGTGCCATACCCTACAGATATTATACCATACAAAAAAGAAAAGGTATAGCCCAGAATAGATATTTTGTGCAATAAAGTGAGCCGTGTTGGCTTTGCAAGGCATCAAAAATCAGGGTGGTTTTTCAACTGTAATGGGCAATTAAGTAAAAACATGTCTACAATCTTGGCACTGAAACCTATCACCGTAACCTATCCCTACTACATGGCGTGATCCACAATATGGGCATGTCAAATATCTATGGGTAGTTTTTTCCTCCCCGATAACTTGAACAGTTGGCTCTGAATAGTGGCTAATAGGCTTCGGCTTCTTTTTCCCAAACAATCCCAATTTGCTAACTCCCTATTTGGCATACCTAGCGTAAGCCTGTGTATACAAGTGCCTTAATACATCCTCGCAGTAGGTTCTTTCCGAATCACTAACCACAGCGTAGTCACCTATAAGCCTGAAGGCGTATTCTATGGTAGGGATAACCGGATGGGCCTTGAAAAGACTATACATCATTCTATCTAGGAGTTGTAGCCTTTCCTTGGCTTTATCGGCCGTCTTGCGGAGTTGGCTTTTTCGGCGTGGCCACCTCCTTTTAGCTTCAATTTTATAGCCCATTTCAGTCCTTTTGGGAAATGCCATTTTCCTTGTCTCGCAACTTCACCCGCTCCTCATCCCCTATTTTCAAGCAGATGTACCCGCTGGTGGCCAAAAGGAATGTTGTCAGAATAATCAGGTTTGTGGTGAAAGCAGCACTGGGTCCCGTAATTGTGAACCCCTTAACAAGCACAATAACCAGAATCACAACCGGGATAGCAAGCAACTGCAACAGCCCGATTTCCTGTAGCCTTATCCACTTGCGCTCTATTTCGTTTTGCCCACTCTCTGTATCAACTGTTGCCATTGTTCTTTCCACCTTTGTTCTTCGTACTTCTGGGCAATCCTGAGTCCCTTGATGAAGAAGCAGATGGTCAAGATGAGGGTTCCATAGGTACCGGCATAATACATTATTTGAGTGAGTGTATTCATATCTTACCTCCTTATCAATCCGAATACGCCGCTTACTAACGTGACGGCGATGGGTGCAATATGAATGGCCAGCGTGACAAGTAAGGCAATGCCAGCCGCAAACCAGAAGAGGGCAATAAAACTGAGCTCCGGAGTCTTAAACAAATTGACATTAAGGACAATGAGGTGGGGCAATGTGCGGGTGAAGAAGTTGACGGGTAACATGACGATCCCCCACATACCACCGGTCTCGATGGAGACACCCATGTTGAAGCCCAGGGCGTCATTGAGTACCCCGGCCTCCGTGCTGTAGATTCGCCTGCCAGCCTCGTACGCCTCCGCGGTGGTGTCTTGGTAGCCCCTAGTATGGACGATAAACCCCGTTGAGTTTACTGAGGAGTACAGTATCTTCTCGTTCCCTATTCTGATGATGTCCGGAGATGTAAATAGCGAGGTGCTTGTGGCTGGCACGAATGTCGCATTGGTGCTTATATCTTCTGCTAGAACGGTGGACACAATGCCACCTCCACCCTGCATGATACTGACCAGAATGGAAACCCCCACGAACATGAACAGGAAGGTGAATAATAATCTATGTCCCATTTAGTCTCCCTACAATACCGGCATCCTTTCGTAGACGATACTCGCGCCGAATCCAAAGGCGAGCAGAATTGGCACCCATAGCGGGAATATGCCCATGGAATAGAACAGGATAGCCAGCCCTAGCCCAGTCCCGCTCGTCAGGATGAAGTGGTGCGGCCTTTGGTCACCCTCGCGTGTATCAGGACCAAGATGTACCAAGAGCATGGCTGCTATGAGTATGATCCAGGCCAAACCCAGCCACACGAGCCTTTCCGTGAAGCCTCCCACTGAGGCGATTGCCTGGACAAGCGGACGAAACGGATTATTCTCCAGCCTTTCTAGGCCCACGTCGGTGGTTATCTCGGCTGGCTCAGGCTTGATGATGTCCCGGCTGCTTGGTATGACAGGCTCGAACTCGTATGTTTCTTCTATCTCGAAGCCTGAGTAGGATATGCTTATTCCCGCTGGGTTTGCACCCCAAGTGATTATGCCATCCTCAGTCCCAGCTCTATCAGGCAGTGTCGTTCCCTCAATTATGGCGTTGGGCTGAAACCAAAGTACCTGATAGATGTCATAGTCTTCCCATTCAAAAGGGGCATACCACCATAGTAAATATGGATATCCATCGTTCACGACACCCCCCATACCCCATATGGTCGTGAAATTCCAGCCAGCATCGGTGAATGTAGATTCGGTCTTCATTGGGGTTGTGTTCTTGCCCGTGCCGCAGGCACTTGAAGACTGTTCGGATGTCTGCATATCCCAGAAGCAATCGTAACAATCTGAGGAACTATGAGTTGTCAGCCCTCCCCTAGTTAGCCCACCGCTAACCAATCCAGTGGAATATGAATTTATAATATCGCTATATGTCCCCACGTGTATGCCCACTAATCCCGCCACATACTCTCCATATGTACCGACTTTGCCCGTCACTGAACATCTGGAGTAGCAGTTCAGTATATCGGAAGGGTCTTGAGGAACGGGGTCGTATTTCCCCACAAGCCCACCAATACCTTCGTATGCACTATCAGGATCAGCCCCGATATTGCTTACACTCCCCACGGAGAAGCATTCCTCTATGTGGCCTTGTGCGCGTCCTACCAATCCTCCCACTATTGACCCCCAATTACTCTGTGTTACTTCAACCCCTGTAGCACAACGGTATATCGTGGTATCACCTGACGCATACCCTACCAACCCACCTACAGTGGCAGCCCCCGTTGCCCCCCCTACGCCATCAACAATTCCCGTATAGGAGCAATAATCCAATTCAACAATGTTGAGCATCTGCCCAACAAGCCCTCCAACATCATAACCATTGGAGGTCACCTCACAGTCCACGCCATTTATATACTGTAGCGTTACTGTGCCGACTGGGAATACTGAGTAGGCAACAATATCCCCGGCAAATGCTCCCACATGTAACTTCCCTTCTATTATTGCCTCTTCCATAGTTACATTCTGAAAAACACTGTCTATACCCTCCGCATATATCTTTCCAAACAAGCCAATGTCTTGAGTAGTAGGGCGATAGATATAAAGGTCACTTATTGTATATCCATTTCCGTCAAAATAGCCTTCAAACGGAGTGACTGCATCCCCAACTGGCACAAAGCCAGCACCTCCATTCCAACCCGAGGTCGCCGATGCGTCTATGTCATTGGCGAGTTCGTAATAGGCTGTCAGGTCATTCTTCATATTCTGTAAGTCATTCACATCATAAATAATGTACGGATCCCCAACTGTGCCAGAACCCGTCATAGCACAGACTGGCAAGGGTAGCACAGCCCAAATCGCACTCAAGATGAGTGTTATAACTAAACCAATAACTATTCCTCTCTTCATTCTGTTCCCACCCACTCTCCATAATAGGAGACATAAGGCATGACATCGTTCTCGAACAGGGTCCAGTTGTTTGCTGTGTCCGGTATGGAAGACGCTACCACTCTATCCTGCTCAATATCGTCTATCTCCATCCAAAGTTCGTAGCCATCGCAATAGACCATTATCGTCATGTAGTCAGCTGTCACATTGGAGGCCACCAGCGAATTGCCACCAGTAATGGCAAAGGTAAGCTCCTCATCATCAGTCACATTGAATACCACTGCGTCATCCTTCCTTATTATGTTTTTATTGGCTCCAGCCGAGGTATCCACATACCCCACTATGCCGAAGGCGAATATCCCTCCCGGCTCCAGAACCTCATTGTCTGGTACGGTAACATACCCACCATGGCCAGTGATGGTAGGGAAGCTATCAATGGCATCCTGCCCTGTGAAGAAGATGAATTGTGCGGTGCTATTGCCCTCCAGGTCGGACACCCACATCACTTTGTCGTCAGCCAGCATATGCGGCAGAACGGTATAGCTGGCATCCGTAACCCTCGTATCCAGTCCAGTAGAACTGATGTAGCCGTTATCGACAAGATAGTCAACATCAAGGGTGAGGTTCATTGCGAGTTGGGTGTAGTCCGTACCGGTATTCTCCGTTATGAGGTATGTGTAGTATCCCGCAAGGGCAGGCACTACCATGGCGAGTATAATCACTACCGCCAATACAACCGATAGGTATAGCCGTTTAGACATTATCCTGAAACTCCCTTGTAGATTAACCAACTCGTGCTAAGCAGACAAAGGAAACCGCCCAATATCGTTACTATCAGCGGAACACCAATGAAGGCACCCGCTATCACGAATGGCCACAGCAACAGCATCATCCCCTTCTTCAACCCCCTCTTTGCTATCAACATGACAAAAAATGCTATCACAAAGGCGTAGTAGATTCCCGCGGTCAATGCCCCCCAGGTTATGCCCATAGACCTTGCGGGACCGCTCAAGTCGAAGATCGTACCCTCTATCGCCGTCACAAGTGAGGTGGCATAGTCATCGCTAGGCGGCTTTTCGTCCACAGGATAGTCCGGCTCAAAGGTGTACTGTCCCAGCACATACGGCGCTACCGTGGCGAGGTACGGCACTATTCTAAGGAAGTAAGCTGCCCCAGTATCGCTTAGTATTGTCACACCCTGAGTCGTGGTCGTCATCTCCACACCCCAGTTTCGCTCAAGCTCGCTGGCCAAGGACATCACCTTGATAGAGACAAGCTGCTGTATTTGCCCAGTGGTATCAGTATGCCAGTCGATGAGGCTGGAACTCGCAGTAGGCGGGTCGCCGTCCCAATCGACAAGGGGATTTCCTATCACCTGAACCGATAGGTTGTCTTCCCAGTCCGGCGCCTCGTCTGCATCAAGGTAGAAAGCCACCACGCCAAGCCCATAACCATAATTATTGAAGGGATATGGGGTTGCATGGGCAATCTCATCATCGTCCTCGTCCAGAAGACGAAAGATAAATAGGTCATCAGCATTATAAGTGGAGTTTATCGCAATATAGTATTTTACGATGTAGAGATGGTCGCCGTCCTCTCTGGCATTTTCATAAGCAGCTATTTCCTGGATTTCAAGGATGGTGGGCTGCGGAATCGAGGCAAGAACCGGAGCGGCAATAGCAAATATGCCCAAAAGGGCTATAAGGGTGAGTGGTAGAAACCACCTTGCGAGTTTTCTAATCAAAGTCTTATCTCCCTCAGTTATCGCCGACAATGGTGGCACTTACTACAGATTGCTGGTGTACTTTCTTTATTACTACCAAAATGTTTTACAACCTGCTTTAACCGGTAATCTGGGTCAGTGAGTTCTTCAATGGTCATTTCATCAGAATTACGAAATGTCGGCTCAGTGTTTTTCTGAGGTTCTTCTTTGGAGACAATTTTTTCTTTAACAGCTACTACCATAAGTTTCCTCCTTTAAAACATATCTACATCATATTGGTTATGGTTTGTGATGGGGATACCATTACTACTGGTTTGCCTTGGTTTGCCCACTCAATCACATCTACAGCGATATCCCATCTAGGGAACTTCTCTCGGTACTTCCAGGATTCAACTGCTCGGGGAGTGACCCGCAAGGCTCGGCTTACCGCCATGATTTCTCGGTAGTGGAAGTCGGCACAGACACCATAGAACTCTTCCAGTAGTCCTACCTTCCTCTCATTTTGGAAAGGTATTACGGCCACTGGACATGGACGGCCAGCCCTTGAAGTACCCAATGGCATACAAATAGTATAACCCTAAATAAAAAACAATACCACACGCACCCCAAGTTCGTATGAAAATATGGATAGTAGTCTTTTACACTAAAACTAATGCAAAGGGTACTCCTTGCCATTGTCGGCTTGGTGGTCGGTCTCATGTTGGTGGCGACTCTGTTACCCGATGTGGTGAACGAGGCCGCTTCGGATCCCTATTCCGAGAATTATAATGTTTCCACCGGAGCTGGGGTCACAAACACAACCGAGACCCTGAGCTATGAACATTACTACGGTGATCTAACCGAATTGTCGTCGACTTCCGACAACGAAAACGACACTCCTGTAGTGATGGACTACAATGAGGTCACCTATGATGTGATAGTTACCGGGCTGGAGGCATCGGCATCCAGAATACTGGCAATCAGTTATGTAAGGGAGGCCAACCAGCAGTACACCGGCTTCTCTGCTTTCCTGCGAATGATTCCATTTATCTGCATTATAGGACTGGTGGTAGCAGCTCTATGGGCTTTGTTCTCCAGTGTCAAAGGCAGATAAGAGTAACGGGTATAACTCTTTCCTAATAATAGGAGGGAGTTGAAGCCTCCCTGAAGGTCGACAGGGATAGAATCTACACCAATTAAGGAGGTGTTTAGAGATGGCAAGAAAAACAGGAGATAGCGGAAGTGGGCTTGGCGGCGGTGGTGGAGCCAACCTCAAAACCATAATTCTCGGCGTTATCTCCATAGTGGTTGGCCTGATTATGTTGGGCATCGCTATGGATACGGTGGGGCCACTGCTTACGGGCGGGGCTAGTGCTGTAAACTGGACCAAGTACCCCGGTGGCGAGTCAATCCTCACGATATTCCCATTGCTGATGATGATTAGCCTTGTGCTTTTCGGTGGCGTCCTGATATGGATTGGCTATAAAGGTCAGCAAATGGACGTTAAAAGCACAATCCTCACCACTGTTGTGGTAATCGTCGCCGTCATAATGCTCCCGCTAGTCATAACCCAAACCGACGCGCTGCTTGCACGTGCTGATATTGCTTCATACACCGGCCTAAGTGCTTTCCTGGGGCTTATCCCGTTGCTCTATGTACTCGGGATAACCTTCGTAACAGGCATGATCGGCTTCAAGTCAGTTCGCAGCAAGATGTGAGCAACCCGGTAACGGAGCAAATTATGAGAAGGCAACCCGGCTCTTGGAGCGAATTAGTCTTAGAGTCGGGTTGCTTTCATAAGCGAGAGGAATAATATGGGGCTTTTTAGCAAAAAAAACAAAGGCGCCACTACTATTACCTGCCCTGTGGTTGGTGAAGACAAAAACGCAATGCACCGTCCATTAGATTCAACAGGTACGTTCTTGCTCGACCCCAAGAATCTAATGGCATACGACTCGGTTCCAGAATGTATCGGCAACTTCACAAGGGTTGCCAAAGGTAAAAGGACACACCTCGGCCTGACCAGTTTGCTATATGAAACTATGGCCAGACCGTTTAGTTTCAAAACACTTGACTGGGTAGAGGTACAGCACAAAGAGGAGGAAATTAAGACCAGCGCTCTTAGCGAGGGGTGCTCCAAGGCTGTGCAGAGGATAGACCTGGCAGACAGGTTCGACAAGATGTGGACTCTGGCTCTAATTACCATCGGTGGATTGCTCGTCATAGCACTCCTATTCGCCTTCCAGAGTGGACTGTTCTCCAAGATATTGGGGTGATGATATGGCAAAGAAACGAAGTGCAGTCAAAAAAGTAAAAGACGAGGTAAGGGAAGAGACCCAAGTAGAACTCGATGACCTCATAGACACGGTATACCTGATAAAGAAAACGGGTATTGAGGTGATTGAAGGGAGTGATGCCGAATCTGATATTAGGGCCATTCAGAAAGCAAGCAAAGGCGATGATACGGCATTTACCTTCTATAATGAGAATCATAGGCCCTTTTACATCGCAATTCTAAATGGGGATTACAGCCCGTTAGTATTTCCAGAACCCGGTCCCGACATTACCAAGGGGCAGATTGGGTATACATCTATACAACTTTATGGCTGGGCAGTCACATTGGCCGGTACTATTGAAAAGATTATAGAGCTGGAAACGGAACCAAAGCCATCGCTTATAGACCAGGCCAAGAAGATTATGACGCCAACAATCGTCATTGTGGCTTCCATAGTGGCGGTTTTCCTTATAGTCGTAATGATGGGAGGATAAAACAATGAGTATGCAGAGAGGGCAAACTGGGGGAAGGTACGATGACCTCGGTACCTATGCCCCTATCGGTGCTGCGAGCGGCGCGAAGGAACTTATACGGCTGCCATCAGACGCAGACAGGTTAGCTCCTATCGCCGGAACGCTATTAAGAAGTCGAATCAGTGCAAAGCTACGAGGCTACTATGGCCTCGCCGCTTCGCTTGCCGGCGACCACAAACCGACACAGGCATTCATTATCAATATGTCTGCGGCTGGATTGGGAGTAGAGGGCTTTGCACGAAACGAGTTTCTGATGGGACTTTCCGGGATGCTAGTGCCCGGGTCCATGCCAGCATATCACCCTAGTAGAGATGGGCAAGGGTATGCTGGGGCAGGCAAGCAACCTAAGAAGGACAAGAAAGTGGATGATGAATGAACAGGCTCTCGCTACTATTGAAAACAACGGACATGAGGAGTTTGTCGACCTTGAGGACTTTGTTGAAGATACCAACCGTGATGTCGTTAACCTACCGGACGAACTCAAGCACTGGTTCCCCACAGAATATGTAGAATTAGTGCTGGGGCATCGTGGAGGTGGCAAGTCTGTCCGGGTGGCGCGCAAGCTCCTTTTAGCCTTAAAACACGGTTATCCAGTGTTCACCAATTATGAGCTCTACCCTGAAAAGATAGGGGTGGACAACCAGCCAAGACCATTAGACCTACAGTTTCTATTGAGTTTTGACCCGGGCCTCACCGGAGCTGTTATAGGGCTTGGTGAGGTAGACACATGGGTGGAGAGAAAGCGCGCCATGAGTACCAGCAGCATCATGGTCGATAAGTTTCTCCACCAGCTAAGGAAGCGGGGTCTACGGGTGATTATGGATACTCAATCCCCATCCCTTCCCTCCGTCATACTCAACCAGGTGGATCTCATGGTGGAAGCCCATGATTCCTTCTATACCGACTGGGGGAGAGAACACGGACTATACAAGGGTACCAGTTTCTACTACGACGAGGAGGACTACAGCGGCTTATTCACCGGATATCCCGGGCGAAGGTGGCGTACTGCGCTGGGTAACGCCCAAAAAGTATGGCCACTCTATAACACCTACCAGATATTTGACCCATGGCAGTGGGCACGGAAGGTAGAAATGGTCGGCGACAAGATGGTGTTCGACATAGACGAAGGCCGGATGTTTACAGGTGGAGAGCATAATCTGGAAATGGAGCAGCGGGAGATTAAGCAGTTTAACACTCTCTTGAAAGGCGTCTACCGAGCTTGGGGCAATGACTTTATTGAATTGGCTCAAGCGAACAAAGCGGTGCTGGAGGAGGAACCAAACCGATGGCGCATTTCACTCCACCAGTTACAAAAAGCTATGGCAAATCTAACTGGCAAACATAGAAAAACAGCTGAAAAACTTGTTGCTAGGCTAGAGAAGTTGGCCACCAATAGCAACGGTTACCTCGCAAGGATTGATAGGGGGCAAGACATTATCTACCTCGTCAAGCCGCTTGAGGAGGCAAACCATGCGGAATAAGGCACTTCTGAGAGTTGTTGCCATAGCCATCACGGCTGTCATGTGTACTCTGATTATACTGTCTGCCGTATTCCCGTTCCCGGAAGGGACGCAATGGCACTTCTTATCCATAGGGACGGATCAGAAGGTATTGGCTAATCCCGATTGGCTTTCAGGCTGGAGCTATCGCAAAAGTCACAACCTAACTGGTGCTACTGGTGCTGGGACTGGCTATCCGATAAAGCTCAAAGTAACCGATAGTTGGAATGAGCAGATTCAGTACGAAGGTGCAGTCAAGTATGGCAGCAATCCTGTTTTAGAGCCTAGTGTCTCTGGGTGGGATGATAACAAAATAACCGACTTTGTTTTTATGGTAGATGATGACGGCAATGCCGTCCAGGAAGATGGAAATTATATCCTCTACTACAGTGGCGATGATGGAACCAACGCTAAGGTAGGACGTGCAACTTCTAGTGATGGTTATACATGGACTAAATATGGTAGTAACCCTGTTTTGAGCGTAGGAGGTGTGGATGATTTTGATGAAGTCCATGTGGTTGTTGCTGGAGTTATAAAACATGGTACAAGCGACTATGAGATGTTTTATGTTGGCGTGGATTCTAGCGGTAACAGCGAAGGAAAGCTAGGCAGGGCTACCTCTACCGATGGTCTTAGTTGGTCAAAAGATACAGTAAATAACCCTCTTGTTGATAAAACCACATGGACAAATGTGGGTGCTGCTGGCTTTCGTGTTCCCCATGTTATTCTTGCATCCAATGATAACTATTACTTCTTTTTTGAGGCTTATGAGACAACCGATGCTGGGCATTTTAAGATTTGGGCAGGTTCATCGGCTGATGGTATTTCGTGGAGTGCCCTAAACTCTGGCGCTCCTGTATTTGAACAGGCACCAAGTGGCTGGGATAGCGCAGATGTTGCAAACCCCAGAGTTGTAGAAATTGAGGCTGGCAAATACCTGTTAGGCTATAACGGTAATGATAATAGTCCTGCTGCAAATATGTATGAGTTAGGTTTTGCCACCAGCACAGATTTAGTGAATTGGACAAGACGTTCTGAAAATCCGATTGTTAAATTAGGCAGTGGAGGCTCATGGGATGATTACCGCATTGAATGCTTCTATATTCTCAAGCAAGATATTGGAACTGAGAAACTCCGCTTCTGGTATTACGGCTGTCCTGATAATGCCAAGACCAATGCCTCTATTGGTTATGGCTGGATTCCTCAGAATGTGCTCTATGTAGATGGACATTGCACTGATTTCCCTAATGACATTCGTTTTACTGATAATGATGGAGAAACTGAGCTAGACCACTGGTGTGAGGACTTAACTGCTGACCCTGCTGTTTTTTGGTTAGAAGTAAAAGATAGCTTAGAATCTGGAACAGTCCCCATTTATGCTTATTGCGGTAAGAGTGGGGCGAGCTCAGCAAGCAATGGGGCTAATACCTTCATAACCTTCGATGATTTCGAGAGAGGTAATGATGGTGATGAAGTAGGTGGTGATTGGACAGAAGCACAAGGAACAGTAGAAATCTCAACTGGTCAAGCCTATCAAGGCACTAGGAGCATGAAGCTGGTTGGGACTGCAACACTGCCGAAGGCTGAAATATCCCAAACTGCGGGTGAAGATTATGCTATCAGATGGAGAGCATACAAGGAAGATGCTGCGAGGTTTACTTTCTATCATGGAGATGCTGACTATCTAATTCAGATATTTGCTGAGACAGATGAGAAGATATATTACTACGACGGGGCTAGCCGTGATACGGGTGTAACTGCCACTCCCGATGATTGGGACTTGTATGAAATCAACAATATAGACTGGACGGCACATACCTTTGATATTTGGCATAACGGCATACTCATAAAAGAGGGTGCCACTATGAGACACACAGCACTTGCAGATATAATTCAACTTGTTGGTCTAAATCAGGCAGGTAAAGATACATGGATAGATAATTTCATCATCCGCAAGTTTACTGACCCAGAACCTACTCATGGAGCTTGGGGAGAATGGGAGACGTTATCTGCCGAGATAACAAATACTCCCGATAGCAACAACTTTGGCATTTTAGAGGTAAACACCACCAGCAACACAGCCATAAACTACTTCACCATAGAGAACACGGGAAACTGTGCGGTTGACGTGGTTATTTACGGGACGGATGCTACGGGAGGCGATGATACTTGGACACTATCTGACACGGCAACTCCTGGCGAAAATATCTATGGGCTGAAAGCAGGACTCGATGATGAGGATGACACCTTTGATGTCATAGTGAGAAAAACCGAGACCTACAACACTTTGATGAGTAATTTAGCGGAGGATGCTACACAGGATTGGGGATTGAAAATCTATATGCCCACTTCGCTAAGTGGTTATGATGCTCAGCAAATGTCAGCGACAATAACATTGGTAGCAAGTGAAAGTTCCTAGCCTATGGTCGATTAGGCTTTTATAAAATAAATTGAAAGGAGGTGAGAAAAGATGAAAGGGTTTAGAAGAATAGCACTAAGCCTAGTGCTGGCTGTGTCTTTGCTGGTAGGGTCCGCCTTGCCTCTGGTAGCCGCCAACCCGACGGTCTCGATAACCGTTACGGCTGAGCTTGTTGCTATCACCAACTCCGAGGATACTTGGGGGATAGGCGCTGTGGTAGTTGACGATGTCAAATACTTCAGTGTCGACAATGTACAGGACGATGACTACTCGCAGATTACCAACACGGGTAGCGTAACAGTGGATGTCGCAATCCAGGGTACTGACCTAACAGGAACTCCTAACTGGACTTTAGCAGCTACAACTGCTGCTGACCAGTACACCCTCTTCGCCAACAAACAAGCAACTCCTACCGTATATGACGTGGAGGTTAAGTCCTCAGCGGAGTACAACGACATAACTGCTGCTGCCGGGCTGGCCGTTGATGGTACTAATGACTGGTCTATGAACTTCACTGCACCAAGCAGTTTTGGTGGTACTGAAGACGGCAACGAGAAGTCAGGTACGGTTACTCTAGTCGCAAGCAAGCACTAAGTTGCTAAGCAGTGGTGGAAAACCACCGATTAAGTTTGAAAGTCAGTGCACCGAATAGGCTTAAAGGATAAGTGTACATTATGAAGAATAAGAAGATAATAATAGGCATCATTCTGGCAATGGCGATAGCCGCTGGTTCATACTTCGGCGTTATGCACTTCAAGAGTGGCGTACCCAGTCTTGATGAAGGCTTTGGCATATTACAGTCTGAGGTGGAGTTCAGGAATGTGTACCCTGGCTGGAGCGGTTCTGCTCCTTTGACGATTATCAACGGCAAGGATAGGGACAGAACCTTCTCAATAAGCCTTGAGCAGCCAAACCCAAACAAGCTCAAGCAGTTCTATCAAGTGTTTCCGGAGGAATACTACTCCTGGATTACCATAACCGAGCCTGAAGTGTCCCTCAAGGCAGGGCAGTACCACGAGCAGGTGATTATCTTCGCCATGCCAGAGGATGTCCATTACGAAGGGAAATACACAGAGGTAAGGATAAGGGTGTCGGACATAACACCAGAAGGGCTCGTCACTCTAGCGGTTGAATCAAGATGGTACATTATCACAGCAGAACTAGAATCCTCGTAGGAATCCTACTAGGAGTGATGTTGCTGGGACTCTGCGTGGGCGGAGTGCTGGCGGCTGATCCTACTGTCACGGTCACCGTGGCCATCTGGGCGACGGTGCCGAACCCACCTTCTAACTTTGAAATCACACAGACGGCTCTCCATGGCGTAAATATCACATGGGATATGGGAACCGCTGCTAACATAACGATAATAAGGGTAAGCACTGACGGCTACCCATTCAGCATATTCGATGGCAATTCTACCTATAGCGGCAATGGCACATGGGTCGCGGTGGACGACCTCGACCTCAACACCTACACCTACTACTTCCGGGCATGGAGCCAGAACGAGTACGGCACCTCCACCGGATATGCCCAAGATAGCATAGGGAATGCTGCTGAAGACGATACGACGACTACGTTCACAATCACAGGATTCAGCCTGACCGGGGATGGCTTTGGTATCGTGGAAATGCTATTAGTGGTAGCATTTCTCGGGTTCGCCATCTGGAAGAAGTCATGGATCAGGGTGATCCTGTCCATTTGCGTAATCATCTGGGGGGCTTTTGCCATGCCTATTGATGCGAAAATCGCTGGCCCCCTGCTCGCCATAGGGTCGATATTATTTATAGTCGGAATAATGAATCTGATAGGACAGCAACGAGTGCAGGAGGTATAACAATGCCAAGAGGGACACCGAAACGAGACGGTAGCGGAAGGGGAATGAGATTAAACAGAGGTCGTGGCGGATGTAGCAGAACTCAAAGAGTAGGAAAAGGCCGAAACAGGAATCGTTAAAGGAGGTGCGTTATGTCAGCTTATTGCGTGAAATGCAGAAGCAAGCGGAAAATGCAAAACCCGCGGCCAACAATACTGAGGAACCGCAAGCGTACCACTAGGGCCACCAGGGGTAATTGCCCCGTGTGTGGAACCAGTATGTTCCGAATAGAAAGGTAAGAGAAACCAAAATGCCAGAGGAATACTGGATAGGCGAGGCGATGACAAAGAAGCCCGGCGCTTTGCGTCGCCAGCTCGGCATACCCAAAGACAGGAAGATACCCGTCACACTTATGAGGCGCATATTGGATGCCGACACCGGCGACGTGGTGAGGAACCCCACCAGGGTGGGCAGGCGAAGGTACAGGGTCACTACTCTGATGCAGCGGCGCGTGAATCCCGTTCTTACTGTCAGGCGCATCAGGAGGCGCAAGTGGTCGGTCTCATGTTGGTGGCGACTCTGTTACCCGATAAGGAAAGGGTAAAATGGCAATTAGGCTAACCAAAAAAGAACTCCAGATGCGGGGTATAACGCCACCATCAGTTCCAACAGTTACACCTGCGACGTCCGCTCCCCAGATAGCCCAGATTAGAAACGCAGCATCCCTAGGCCAAGCCCAAGCTATGGCTAAGGCTTGGGGCGTGAGCGACCAGCAGTTGGCAGACATATTGAGAGATTCCGGCTTGGCCACAGTCCTGTCAAACATCGAACAACAGCACATCCAAGCGGGAACTGCCATTCCGAAGCAGTCAACGAAAATGAAGACCCTGCTGGAAACACATCCTCAGCAAACCGCTTACACGGCTTGGGGCAAGATTGCGACTCCCCTCACGGACAAGCAAATTGAGAAAATCAGAAATGCCGCATCCTTAGAGCAGGCCGAGGCCATGGCACGGAACTGGGGGGTGAGTGATAAGGATTTATCAACAATCCTCAAAGACACTAGGCTCCCATATCAAACCGCTCAGAAAGCCCAAGTGACCGATAACGTTAAGGGCTACCTGACTGAGAAGGGGGCCACATGGAAGGAAGACTATCTACTTAGAGATGGCTACAACATCGTTTTAATGTATAAAGATTCCGTAACAACTGGTGCCAGTTTTCGCCCAGTCGACCTTGAGAAATTGTTCGGGGTGGATGCTGTCAATGATGCTCGTAAATTAGCACACAATAATGTTGTATTGGCAGACGGGCTCTTGATGACCAAGGACGATTTTGAAAAGATACCTTCCAGTATTCAGGACATTTTGCTAAATAAGGGTTATGAGGCTTATGAGAGGGAAATTGAAAGAGTAGGTGGATGGCTAACCCAAGAGAGCCTAGATGAGCTGAGGGAATACGATAAGCAATACGGAACTAATTATACGGAGATAGCCGAGAGGGAGGGCTATAACGCCGTCAAGAAGGCTATTGATGCCGATGTTGCAGCTAGGGAGGCGGCGCTGGATAAACTTGAGCCTTACAAAGTAGAAGACGGTTACAATCTATTTAAGGCAAGAGCTGAGGGCATTAAAACAGACGAGATGCTGCTGGCGGGGTTCGATAAGGACACGTGCCAGAATGTTGATGATGCCTACCAGACCAGCCTAGAAACTAATGTCGCCTTGCCCGGCGACTGGTCCCGCGTGGTTGTGTTTCACCCTAAGAGCAGCGATCTTCTACCAGACAATGAGCAGAGACAAATTAGCAGCACTGAGTTTAAGCGGCTTATTACTAGCTGGGATAGCAAAGCTAAGCCTCTATTGTCTGACAAAGAATGGGAAACCTATATCAACTCAAAAACAGGGTTTGGCGACATAGGATGGAAAGCACGCTCAATAGTACGCAAAGTCGAGGATAAAATCGGCCTGCATCCCGCAAACTACGCGATTATATCGTCTGCGGCCGCTAACAGATATATCATTGAGGGTGCTGCCACCTTATTCTTTGTTCCCACCAGAGCGGCATTGCCGGAGGTCAAAGTTAAGGACATTCAACCCCTCGAATGGGCTATTGGCGGTGCACAGATAGCGGCGTGGACGCTTCCATTTATCCCCAAGAATGTCCTGCCCTTTGTGTCAGCGGGGGCTGGAGGAATTGTCGCATATAGCACCGTCCGGAACTGGGACAAACTCTCGACCGCGCAGAAGGCTTTGGCAGTTACCGGGACCGTGCTTATCTCTCTTCCTGCTTTATTTGCACTTGGGAAGGTTGCTGGTCCTGCGGCAGTGAAAGTCCCCACAACTAGGGGGACCGAAGTTACAGTGTGGCGCGGTATTCAATTAAACGGCAAGCCGGTATTCGGCATATCGAATAGAAGACCGACCCTAGGGACATGGGGAATTAAGCGCCCTATGCTGAGCGAGATAGGCGAGGGATGGCATCCTGTCACCAAGATTGAGACAACGCTTTTGGGGACGGCAAATGCACTCAGGCGGATGGGGGTATCTGCAGCCGACATAGCCAAGGTTAAAACCGTGTGGTCCGAGGGAGTCCCTTCATTCGCACGGAGGGCAACTCCGGCCAAGATTGAACCTACAGCCATATTGTCTGGCAGCCAAAGATTAACCCCGAATGAGATTGCCGCTGTACTGAAAGTTGCGGTTTCAAACAAATGGAAAAGGTTAGTCAAATTGGTCTACGGCAGTTCTACCATGCGCCCCCAATTAAAGGATGTGTTGCGTGATTGGCGAAAGTGGCATGACATTGACATCCAGACAGGAATGACAGCCAAGCAGGTTGATACTTTTGTATCCAATATAATGAGTGAATTGCGCAAACTAGGGATAAAGGTTAGGGTAAACCCTCAGCAAGCGGGGACGATAGAGAAATGGACCAATGGACGGTGGGTGAAGATAACAGATATTCACGCCGAGGGTATAACTCCTGACAGCCCTATAACCGCCGAGGGCGCCTACGGGTATATGTACCACGAGTCACCGATCAAGATGAAGGTGCCGGGAGTAGGGAAACTACATATAATGACCTTGAGTGAGACAGGGCTCCGCAAAGCCGGTTCCATTACCAGCTTCCAGATAAACAAGATAGCCCCTGCTGCTCACCGAATCAACGATATCGCAGACTTCTATGTGATATTGTTGAACTACAAGGGTGCGAACATAGCAAACAGGTTTGCGGCATCCTTTGGCTATAGCCCTGCTAAATTATTGAAGGCGGCGGCGGCCAGCCCGCAGAGATGGGCATTTTGGACTGTATCGCCATCGGTTACGCCATCCGGTGGCATTCCCTATGTTTCAATCAGCATCCCAGCAGCCTTTGTACCTAAATTGTCGCCATCAGTTAGGGCTCAAATAGAAAAATACTCTCCGATAATATCCGCGGCACCGTCGGGATATGTGGTACAGGCAAGCCCCTCTGCGTCGCCGAGTTTGGTTTCATCGGCTATATCTGGTAGCCCAAGCCCATCGGTAAGACCATCACCGTCACCATCACCATCACCGAGTCCATCACCAAGCCCATCGCCTAGTCCTAGCCCATCACCTAGTCCTAGCCCATCTCCTACGCCTTCACCGAGTCCATCACCAAGCCCATCGCCTAGTCCTAGCCCATCACCTAGTCCTAGCCCATCTCCTACGCCTTCACCGAGTCCATCACCAAGCCCTTACCCAAGTCCATATACCAGTCGTTATCCCGGTCGTCACCTGCCAGCCAAAGTTAAACCAACCCATCTTAGAAAAGAAAGGGTGCCACGTGAAAGCCCACCTCTCGCTGTCTGGAAACAGGGTATGTACTATATCAGCGTATTCCCACCCTTCCGAACCAAGGGCAGCAAGCCCGACGTAGTGTATTCCAGGCACAGGCCACCATGGGGCAAAGTAGCAAAAGGCAGGCACTCGCCAAGAAGGTCACTAAAGTCTATTGGGAAGGTGCCATCGCTGATAGAAGTACCTATGGGTGTCGTGACAGCACGCGTGAGGCATGGCCGCAAACTCACGTTCTCGAGGCGTAAGAGGCGAGGCTTAACATTTTAATGATACCGCCTACCTTCTCTGATTAGCTTGACAATCTCTCTTTTTTATGGTTAAATTTGGCATATGGGCAAAGGTGCAATTTTTCTCCGTAGAGCTGGGCAAGCTGGCATTGGTATCGGTATTCTAAGTTTGATTTTGGCGGGTATAATTAAGGACAGTTGGTATATTACTTGGGGTGTTATTATCCTTTTAGCAAGTATAGGGAGCATCCGTTATAGCACATATATCAATGAGAGGAACCAAGAGGAACGCCAAGAAATAAAGCTTCGGGATGAGAAAGTACAACAAACCCGACAACAAAATCCTAGCATGACATCCATGGAATGGATAGATAAGGAATACAAACGAATCACAAAAAGCCGAAAGGAAGGGGATAGCTAGTCCCGCTTGTCTTTCGTCCCCTTCCCTCTCAATTTCCTTATGCTAAGCTAACTATCTCTCAAGGCAAGCCTTGTAGCCGACGAGGAAACCCCATATTGCCAATTCAGAGTCATCGAAATACCCAGTCAGGATATTTTCCTCGCTATTGTTAAGGTGTTCCTGGAGCATCCCGACAAAGTATTCCCTAATAGCAGTTCGGAATCTCAAGTCGTCCTTGATGCTGACATCCTCAAATATGCCCATGTGAGCCAGCTTCATCTCCACTAGTTGCTCTAACCTTTCCTTGTTTTCTAAATCCATTCTTAGTATCTCCACTTGCGTTGTTCCTCCTTCTTGGTTATAATAAAAATGCTGAGGGTTCTTGGAAAAGGTTCTCTCGGTAGTGTCCTTAGCTGTTTGGCTAGGGGCACTTTATTTTAATTTCATACATCACCTCCTTTTCTTGGTGTAAGAAAGTTCAAGAACTACCCAAAATCTATTTAGCTTTTTACCTTTTATTCGACCTTCGTTTAATAACTTCGTAACCCTTCGCTCAGATATACCAAGAACTTTGGCTGCTTCTTTAACGCTCCATACCTGTGTTCCCATACTATTTATTATACCGTGGACAGAATATCCTGTCAAGAGGGGGTTACTTATAAGGGTTAACTTGTGACATAATAGTTATTATATGAAAAAACATTCTTAATCCTGTTGGTTGTTGTTTGTGCTGCGGTTGTGGTTTGGATCGCTTACCTACTTCTTACTAACCAGACTGACCCTATCATAGGAGGCATTATACTTGCAGTAGATATCGGGGTTCTGTTCTGGAATATATCTGTCCTGAGGGCATACAGGATAAAAGTAGGAACTGTTGTTGCTATTTTTCTTATTGTTGCATTTATGGCGATGACAGTAAGCGCTTTTGCAGGAATTGAGCCTTTCGCTGGGATTAAGGACTCCGTGATGTACAGAATTGAGGATATTTTTGCAAGAAACGAAGATGCTGCGGCTCGAAAAGTGGTTCGTGCGACCATAAATGCGTTCAACAAAGGTAGGGGAGATAGATTAGCAGACCTTACAAACACAGAGGTATACAAGGTGCTCGTGGGGGGAGGGGGATGGAGTGTTAACCATCCTATGTGGCCACTTGAAGAAATAGTGGACTACACACTGACGACCCTAGAGAGCGACCAGGACCGGTGTGTCATTCTCGTTCAGGGAGGAGTCAGAGAGCCTCTATGGGGTTCCGTGCGACCGTACAATTACAAGTACATCGTGACACTATCTGGCAGCCAATGGCTTGTAACCAAGATAATCCCCGGTGGAGGGTAATTAAGGCGAATGGCAGAATAGTTTGTTAAGGGGGGGCACATGATGATATAAAGGTTCTTGGCAGAATGATACTTGACAGGTACCCCTATAAGTGCTATAGTGTCTATAGAATGAGCAGGGATATAACTACAATCCAGATCACTAGGGGACTGAAAGATTTCCTCGCTAGCCAAACTATTCACAAAGGCGAGACCTACGACGAAATCTTGAAGCGCTTACTATCGAAAATTTGGGGTGTTAACTTTCAACGCCCGGAGGCTGCGGATGCCAAAAGGGAACGATACCAGAAAGTGATTTAGGCGTCACCACTCCGCTTCCTGTGTACGATGAATTTTACAGCAAGTATGCAGCCAACCACACACCCTACAACTGTGAATATCAACAGCCACCAGCTAGGTTGAACACCATCTGGGTTCACGTCTTCACCAATATATGTGTAACGGTACGAGCCCTCCTCGGCCTCTCCGATATCGTGCCAGCCGTCCACATCAGTGCCGTAGTTGTAATAGTTGGTGTAGCACTCCCCGGTTATCTTGTCGCCAGTAAAGTATCCCGCAGCGCAGTGATCCGTCTCGTTGCCCCCATAATACTCCACACATATCCTTACCTCACTATTTATCCTTAGTGGCTTAATGAACAGCACGTCTCGATAGCCACCCTCTTTTACCTCTGGCGATTCGCTGGCATCGCCCCAGAGCTTACTCACTATCACCTCATCCGTCTCGGCATTGCGTATGGACAGCGTGACATTCCCGGTAGGGTTGCCCACGCGCCACACGGCATAGCCTATCGAGGTTACAGCTCTGTCGGTTATCACCAAGCGCTGCCCGAGCCTACACCAAATAGAGGCATTCTGCCCACCTAGCGAATCCCAACTAGAGTACGGCATCTGGACAGTGGATGTGTCGGAATAAACTGGTATATAAAAAGCCAATAAAAACATAATACTGGCTACTAGGGACACTGCAAGTTTATTCTTCATCATTATCGCCTCCTGTTCGCCTAACCATGTGTCCGTATTTGCCTGTCACAAACTTGTCCGGGTCCTGACTAGCTTCTTTCCCCCGGTACTTCTTTTGCCTTTCGTACTCGCTTTGATACTTAGCCCAGTTTACGATACGTATGCCCTGCCCATCCTCGCTAATGCGTCCCTCGGTTTTGCACTTTTCCAATGTCTCCTCAAAAACATCTACATCGGTATGAATTTCGTGGATTATGAAGGCATGTGGGAAGGGGTGTAGATCATGGTCAGCAATCAAGCCTTCATTCCCGCATAGCCCAGCGAAGCACAATAATTTAACCCAAACCGACTGCTCGGCCTCGGTAAGCTGATAACTAACGCTGCCATGCAGAGTTTCATAACAAAAAATCTTTATCCACCTTCTAGGTCCTCTGGGCATCGTATCCCTCCTATTGTTGGCCTATTTCGTGTAACTTTTCGTGTAACCTTTGTAGGGTATTCCAAGTAACTTTAGTTGTTGTCTCTCTACTTCTACTTCTATATATACTTCTACTTCTATATATACTTCTACTTCTTTCTTTGTTACTTTCTTACTCAGTTACATATTTTTTATTTGAGTGCAGGATACACCTCCACATAGGCGAAGTCAGGCTCGTAGGTGCTGTTGAGGCCGCCAAACTTTATGCTGATGGCTTTCTCTGTGCCTTCTTCTAGGCTGAATGTGCCTATGTTGAACCACACCTGGCTTACGCCCCAAGCCGTTCCGGTATAAATTACCGTACAAGCATATTTCGTAGTATTGGCTGCTACCCAGTCTATATCGTCACAAAAGGCTTGCACGGCTTGGTTGTAGGTGGTGCCGTTGCCTACGGCTATGGGGGTCGAGTAGACAAGATGTATGTTGGCAGTGAAGTTGCCAGCATCACTCGCCTTTGCGTGCAGAGTGTAGTTGCCATAGGTGCCAGTCAAATACCCTTCAGGCGGGCTACCTACCGTGGCCAGTTCATCTTCTATCGTAGTGATTTTGCCCTCAATAGTAGTCACCCTTTTTTTTGTCGAGTTGATACTGCCTGTGTGCAATGCCACTGTGTTGCTTACGCCGTCTAGCTGCTCTTGGCGGGTTGTGGCACCAGTTTCCAATTCGCCAACATCGCCAGTGAGGTCTGTAAGTTCAGTGTCCATATCGGCGACGTATGCACCCATTGTTACCAGGTCGTTGTCTATCCTGACCATATCGGTGTTGTACTCGCCCTTGGTGGGAGCCTGCGTAATCAGGACTATGGCACTGATAAGTACCGCGATGCCTACCGCTATCCCCACGTGTATCCAGTTTTCCTTGCCCATCTTGAGCTTGTCTGCTACTCTGTCTGTCCATTTAGCGTATTTGTATCCCATTTGTAACCTCCTTCTTTTTATTTTCTATCTCTTGTGGCTCTTTGAGCCATCGTTTTATGTTTTTGCTGGTATCCGTTCAAGGTAGATTCTCGTCTGTTTGCGACTTGTCATAGCCATCGCCTCTCTGCAAGAAACACCCAAGTTGCGTAGGAGTCGGTAATTTTGGTTTTTCTCTTCCTTGTATGCACTATAGCTCGGCATGAGCAGCCTGTTGGTAGTGCTAGTTTTCTCGGGTATCTCCTCCGATTCCTTCGCTCGACATCCTTGTCTTTCCCTGAATAGGTAGCAGCAGTCGTTGTCGCAGACGATACGGAAGTGTGTTCTAAACTCGATCTCTATGAGCGGCATTCCGCAAGCTTGGCAGGATATATTTAATTGGGGTTCTCCGCCATCTTCCGAGTGGTGGCGAGAGCAAAGTACACTCTCGCCACCTATGCTAAAGAAAGGAGGAAATGAAGAAAGAGTTGGTAAGATAGTAGTCATTTTGCTGCCTCACTTGGTAGCAATCTGCCAGGGTCTGAGACTGCCACAGCCATCAAAGTCTTGTAGCCTCGAATGTCCTTAATGCGTTGCAGCCCCTCAATACCTATCTGGTGAGCCTGTTCTAAATCAGCAGGGGCACCTTCAAATCCGCAATTCTTGTCTAGTTCCAAGAGTTCAAAGGCTTTATCCAATGTCATTCTTTGTGGCACTTTTTAATAAGTCTCCGTTTCCATCCGGCGGTTCCAGTCTCGTTGGCAACTATCCTGCAATACTTTAGGGGTTGCCCCGACTTGGCTGAAATAATCCACATGGGAATCCTTAAAGAGCAGTTCGATGATGTGATCCCCATCTTCCCTCAAGTGATAGCCCATTTCCGCGAACTCACCTAAAACCTCTGTGTTTACGCTAATTGCCATGTTGTGCCTCCTTTAGTTCAATGATTTTCTTATTGCCCTACCTTTTGCAGAACAGAGCAAACACCTCAAAGATTTGCCTTGCCTTTCCACTCAGCCTTATAATAAGCATGGGGGTGTTACACTCGCTCCCTTTCCGGCAGGGACTGCTCACTTGGGGTATTTTGGGCAATCCCTGCCTGTGGTGTTTCAAAGATGCCGTTCGACCCGCGGCGCAGTTTGTGCAGCCTCTTGAGCTCAGTCAGGCTTCCCGGGGGATCCGTTATCACCTCCTTATTATTGTTTTGCTCAAGAAGTTGTTGCTGCCTGATTTCGTCGTGAGTTAATGCCCGAGGGCGCCCTCCGAGTTTGCCCCATTCGGCAAGCTGGTCCCTGCCATGTCTTTCTAGGGTGGCCATCCCACCTTTGCGCCCAGCTTCAACCTTGAGGGGATTCTTAAATTCCTCAGAGGTAACGGTGCCGCCGATTTTCCCTGCATCAGCTCTTGTCAGTTTCATTTAGTTAGACTCCCCTCGATGTAGCGGCGGGAGCGTCGGTAGCCCCCACCGCTTATCAAAAAGAAAGGAGTAAAAGGAGGAAGAAATGAAAAAGATGGTAGTGTTCATTGTAATTCCTTGCCCACCCTGAAAGGTCTCACATATAGGTGCCAGTAGGTATAGAAGATACAAAACATGAGCCTCTTCCACAATGGCGTCCTCGGGATTGCTCTATTCCTCGTCATAGCACCGCTCCCATTAAGTTGAAAAGGCAAATCCCTGCGGTGATGATGACCAGAAGGGTCAGTATCCTTTTCACCGGGGTTAGCCATTTCCTCGCCGCAATAATCAGGGCTAAAGTGAACACCAATGTCCAACTTATCTTGGACGACCAGAACACCCACTCTGGCTGTGCCAGTAATGCCCTCATTATTGGGTTGAGTTCGGTTGCCCCGTTGTCTATTGCTAATAAGGTGAGATAGGCGTCTAGGGCGTTGAGTAGCACAAAGGCTACAGCCAAGGTGATGAGGTGGCGATTTGATTGAGGTGCTACGTGGTTGGTTTGCATGATTATTATTGTTCCTTAACATCCATCTTCGGCGCTGGCATGATTTTCACCAAGCCCTTAACAAATAAATCGGAAATGGCAGCCACCAAACTAAAAGCAAATTGACACATCGCATATAGTAAATGGAGCGCTGCCATTAACAACATGAGAATACCTATTCCAAGGTTGATTGATGTTTCCTTGAGTGGGAATCCATGCAGACTGTCAATATCATCCCGTAGGCAACTATCCATAAATTGCCTCAGCCGTTCTGTTTTCGTCGCTGGTTCTTTTGTTTCTTCTGCCATAATTTAGCCTCCAGCCGCATTCTTGCTAGGTTTTTCGGGGGGTGTTTCGGGATTTCCGTGTCCTAAGTATGGCGAGGTCTTTTTAACCCCTGTTTTTTTGAGAGGTTTTTCTTCCCCGCCGTCATTTCCCTGTTTTCCTCTTTTTGGTAAATTTCTGTGGTCCAAGTAATCATCGACATAATTACCCACCTCTGGTAGTTTTTGCTTTAGTAAGGTGAGTAGATTTAAGCTCGGGGTGCGTTTCCCGTTTCTGACTCTACTCCAATTAGTTTCGTGTATTCTGAGTAGGGAACAGAAGGCTCGCTGGTCTAACTTGCGTTTTACCATCTCGCCCTCTACCGCTTTTATGAGAACCGATAATGTTGTTTGCATTTTCCCCTTATCTAAATGCTACTTGGCAGATAATAAAGATTCCTCTGCTTTCTTTAATACTGAAATAGTGGAATGTGCGTAGGGTTCAGTCTGTTTTAGGGTTTCAGCATAAGCAAAGCAAGTTTCTGATGCTTGCTGTAACCAATCCTCCCATTGCTCAGAGTTCAATCCCTGTTTTTCTAGTTCTGCCTTAAAGATTTCCAACTGCCTTTCGTTCATTCTATTTCCCCTTTGTAAGGTGTTCCTTGCCTTTTTGCTTACTCTGTATATTGTAAAACAATGCTTGCCCTTTTGTCAAGGGGTTTTGGCACTTTTTATTATTTTTTTTACAAGGCTTGCAAAATAGCAAACAGTGAAGTAGAATATTTACACCGTGGAATTAGAAGGGATACAAAGTGACTTTAGAAACCTTGGCTGCCCGTCTAAAAGCATTCCGGGAGGCAAAAGGACTAACGAAATATCGTTTGTCCAAGCTTTCCGGTATAAGCGAAACGTATATTTATAGATTGGAATTAGGTTTCCCTAAAAACCCTAGGCGGGATACCCTTCAGAAACTTGCACGAGGATTGAATATCACATTAGCACAACTCGTAGGGGAGACAGCACCAAGTGATACATGGCAACTAGTGGAGCAAAGCCTGAAGGCTTATATCCCCGTGTATGCTGGAATTAAGGATATGGAACCTATTGACTACGTGGTAAGTACTCGGGCCAAGATACCGCCAGAGACACTTCGTGGCTATAGGATTGAAGGACTCTTTTTGGAGCCTGAAATACGAGATGGTGACACACTCATTGTCGATAGTGCTACCACGCTAGTTAACGGCGACCTAGTTCTGGTAGAGATGGAAGGGGAGATTGCGGTGGAGCGGTACAGTGAGGATAGTGATGGGAGGCAATGGCTTGCTGACAATAGTGGTAAATACCATCTTGAAGGCGTCCTCATCCATGGCGTTATCACCGAGTATGTACGCAAACTAAGGCAGATGTGAAAGGGATAGGGTTCCTACCGGGTAAATTGCTTGGTTTCGGGGCATATTGATGGGGTTCAGGTGGTCGGAGGTTCGAATCCTCTCACCCCGATATTGAAGCTAAAAATGCTTGGGGGACCCGAAAATGTATGGATTTAGAGCATCTGAATATCACAAATCGCCCCGATTGGCTAGCTACGAAAAGTGGGCATCTGAATTATCTTGACATAATAAAATCAGATACAACTTTACACGGGCAACTAAAAATATTTCTGCTTTCCTGCAAAGTCAACGAATTATCCCCACGAACTATTGAGGATTATGCACAAAAGATCGGTGCGTTTATCGCCTTTTGCCATTCCCAGGGGGCAAAAGAACCGAGCGATGTCACGCCCAACCATGTCCGGGTATTTCTGCTTGTTTTAAGGGAGCGCATCAAAGCGTCCTCGGTCCATGATTATTACGGCTGCGTAAACCGGTTGTTTAACTGGTTAGTTCAAGAAGGCATATTGGAGCATACCCCTTTTGAGCGTATGCGACCCCCCCGGGTTCCGAAAGAGGTGATCCAGCCTTTCAGTCAGGAGGACATAAGGCGTATGCTTGTAGTGCTGGGCGAGGATGGTTTTCGAGGTTATCGCAACCGGGCAATCATCCTCACTTTCTTGGATACTGGCTTGAGACTTTCGGAGCTGGCGGCCATCCAGATAACCGACATTGACTTCGACAACGGCATCATTAAAGTCATGGGCAAGGGCAGGAAGGAACGGTTCGTCAGGGTAGGCAAGGAGACCCAGAAGGCTATGCTGAGGTACTTACTTATGCGAAAGGACAAGTTCCCCTGTTTGTGGGTGAGCGACCAGGGTATGCCCATCAAGGCTCGTGGAATCCAGTCGCTAATCAAGCGCCTTGGCAAAAGGGCAGGGATTACCGATGCCCGGTGCTCACCTCATACCTTTAGGCATACTTTTGCGGTAAGCTGCCTCAGAAACGGGATGGGTGAGTTCAACCTTCAGTGCTTGTTGGGTCACACGACCTTGCAAATGACGCGGAAATATGTGCAGAGTTTGGGAGTTGGTGATGCTATATTGGCACATGAGAAGGCGAGTCCGGTGGACAATATGAGGCTCAGCCACTAACTATCATCGGGCTGGCAAAAAACTTCCTTGCCTGGTCGTCCTGAGTGTGATGGCTTAGATGGGCATATACGACCGTGTTCTGGATATTCTTGTGGCCGATCCAGTCTTGGACAAACCTGATGTCGGCGCCGGCATCCAGTAGGTGAGTGGCTATGCTATGCTTCAGGACATGGAAGTGGCATTTGTCCTCGGGTATGTCGGCCTTCTTCCCATAGTGCTTCATCATGTAGTCTAGGGTGCGCCTGTGGATTGGCTGTCCTTTACGGCTTGGGAATAGCCAAGGATTGTTGTCCCGCCTCTCCTTGAGCCATGCCTTGATTGCCTTGATTTCGTCAGGCTGTAGAGGAAACTCGCCACCTTGGGAGTGCTTAAGGCGCTCAATTCTGATTCGGCCTCGGGATAAATCAATGTCGCTAGGCTTGAGTATGCCTATCTCAGAAGCCCGGAGCCCGTGCCGATAGGCAATGAGGAATATAGCCTTGTCGCGCTTGTTGTCGATAACCTTCAGGAGATTCTTGAGTTCGTCCTGGGTGAGGTACTTAATCGTCTTGATGTTTGGCATTGTCTTCTACTATTTGTGCTGCTAGTGCGACCCCTAGAAGGTACGCTGGGCCACATAAGTAAAGAGCCGCAGCATCATTCTCCCGTCCTTCATTGAGTGTACTTGCAATCTCCTCACTTAATACTATAGGGATTCGGTTAGTGATTTCTGGACTCAACTTCAGTTTTGTAGGTTTCATATCTAAAATTATAGCACATTATATTCCTTTTGGGCAATTCAGCCAAATCGCCTTATCAGTTTATCAATCACTAAAAGGTCGCCAGGAATCACTTGTTGCCTTATCGCTGGTATATCAACACTACGGAAATAGCAACAACCATCTGGAGTTGGTTCATAGCTAGTCTGACAGAGATAGAACAAGATTAGATATGGCTTATTGTCTTTGAAGGTCATGGCTTCTGCTTCTAATAAATCACCGACGGATACTATAATCCCCAGTTCCTCACCTATCTCCCTTTCAAGTGCAAGCTGTGGTGATTCGCTACCCTCGATAATGCCACCGGGGAACTCCCAAAGCCCTACTAGCTCTGGATTCCGTAAGACTCCATGCTCATCCTTCGACTCGTTTTTCTTATGTAACAAGATTCGTAGAGGATGTTGCTTCATTATACAGCCTGCGACCACTGGTATGGGATGCCTTCTCATATATTAATCTCCCTTCTATTGCCCAGAACAAGCATTTTGAGCAATTATCTATTATTCGCTGTTCTTCAGGTAAATCAAAATGGAATATCCCATAGTAAGGACACTTATAACGGTATCGTTCCGTTTTAGGATATGGACTTTAAATCGCAATAGTGTCCTCATCTTTGCCATCCTGATTAAGGTCTACAGGGTTTTGATTTTTATCCAGCCATCCTTCATTGAGCCAAGGTGGGATTTGTCCATCATACATTCTCCGCAACTCGCCGAGAGTAATTCCCCAAACACCTCCCGGCATATTGTCTATGACATCAAAAGCGAGTCGGCAGACCACTTCGAGTTGATTGAGATAGCGGGGCTCTTCTCCAGCCTCAAACCGCCTATCCCATTTTGGTGTATTTGGGAAATACATCTCATCGAATCGCTCGTGGAACCAGTCGCAGGGTGCATAGCTAGACTCTTTAGCTGAACAGTCCCAACTTGTGTAGCCTTCCTCAAGACAATCGGTTAAAAACCACTCCGCATCTGACCATAGCTTTTTGCGTCTAGCTTCAGTTAGGTTTTCCCTGCCTTTGAAGATATAGTGCTTGGCAAAGTCCAAGCACCTCTCTTTCATTTCCTTAGTTACTGTTTTGGTTTTGGTGGTCATTGTCCTCTCCTTACTGCCCAAAAAGCCTGAAATGGGCTTAACTTTAGCTTTGTTTTGCCGAATCTTCATTGTTCTTCTTTTCGGGCATTGGTGTTGCTAAAATTGCCAATACTAAGTTAGTTAAGGCTATTGCTATCGCACCGGCAATGAATGAATTGATAGGGATGGAGCCACTTACTACTGGTTTTATCAGTACCAGCAGGACTATGTCTAAAGCAACGATGATTCCCCAGAGACTCTTTTGCTTCGTAGTCATTTCCCCTCCCTCTTCGGCTTATCCCAGTATGGAGTTCCACATTTCGGGCAGCGCTTGACCTCTGCTTGGCGTGGGAGCCATTCATATCCGCACCGGAGGCACTTGAGTTTAGGTGGTAGCGGGACCGTCACCTTAGCCTCCCAACTGCCAACCAAGCTACAACCGCAGTGACACCCACCGCCACGGCTAACCCAAATGCTACACCAGATATTATCCCTACTATGGCGTTTGTGGTGGCATGGCCTATGCCCAAGGTTGCTCCGTAGGCTACTATTGTGGAGAGTATTATCAGTATAATTGTTTTCCTGTTTGTCATTTTTGTAGCCCCCCTTTCTTACTTAGGTATAGTGTAACAGTATGCCTAACCTTTGTCAAGCCCCCTTTAGCTATGAGGGGTAAAATTAGAACAAAATTTCTAGTTGATTTTCTGGATGGCACAGAATAACTGAAGTGGGCTATAATTTTGAAGCTAAATCCATGATTTTCTCGCCTTGTTTGTGTTCCACATCATTGTGGCTAAATACCAACACAAGACTTTCCACCATCAACCGTGTATTTTTGTGTAGGAGGAGCTTACCTTTGTTGGCTTCATACCAGACATCAACACCTTTAGTTCGTAGTGACCTGCCTGCACCTACCCAATCGCACACCATCTCGATTAGGTAATGCAGGGGCATCTGAATGGCCTCTAATTGACCATCGCCCTTTGGTATTACCCACCATTGCCAATGATGTTTGTTCCGGTTTTGATGTAGAAACCATGCGTGCTTAAAAGCCTCATCTTTTGTCTCTGCTGGCTCATAATAGCCAGTATGGTCACGACCCTCTTTCATGCCAGAGTTGCCATAGAAATGCCCGGCATAGGGAATAAACTCACTAGGTAGTAATTTGCTCCAGTCATGCACTATACCAAGCCACGCCAACCGAAAAGAAAAACTATAAATAGCACATAGCCAGCAGGCCCCTGCCACATATAGCTTATGTCTCATTACATAGTTGAGATACTTAATATACTTCATTGATAATTACAGTTTGGCTAATTTCTCACCCACTTCCTCCAGGCACCGTCTCACCATATCCTCCTCCCAAGGCTGGAGCTTAGTCCTAAATTCCCCAAACTCAATACCATCAAAACTCCCATCTGGGTTCTAGTAAAACCTTGTGGGGACTCTAACTTCAATGACCTCCTTGTAATTCCTTGTTGGGATAGAGGCTACCTCGATTCTTTGCTCATTACTGCTCATAGTTTACCCTGTAGATATTATACCACAATTTTTGCGAATTGCCCAAAACGATAGAAAAACAGAGTGGTTTTTTGACCTGATTTATAGCCACAGTTCCGTGGTTTATTGCCCATTATGGGTATTTTGGGCTATACCTTTTATTCTTTGTATGGTATAATATCTGTAATGAAAACCGCTAAGTCCTATATAATCGCCCTATGGTTCCTTTTAAGGTACTTCCCACGGACGTTGCCAATAATCGTATGGTATGCAATCAAAGAACGGAGGAATCCAGGTGACTTGGCACTAATAGCCATCAAGGGAGCAGTTATCCCCACGCTTATATTTAGCGTTGTCCAAAATTGGCTAGATGACTTAGAATTGATGGGTTTGAATCGAGGTTGAATATGCCAAAGGTTGATAGACGAGCCGGGAGGACTCCCCAGGGTGCGACTAGGCCAATCAAAGTTTCTTTTATTGCCAAGGCTGGTGAACAGCCTCCTCAACGAAACCTCAATAAAATGACTAGGCCGGTGAGAATTGGTTTTACCGTTCGTGTCAAAGGGAGCCAAAAGAGAAAACGCATTTCGTTTATAGCCAGAAGATAAGGGAGGCGATATAACTCAAGTGGGCTATGTTTTTAGCTATGGAAACGCCGAAATCAAAAAAAGTTTCCAACACCTGCTATAAATGCAAGGAGAATACCTTGACTTATTCCCCAGAGGGGCATGAGCAATACCCATACCTCTGTACAAAGTGTGGAACTAGGTGGAGTGCCGAAATACCATGGTGGAAAGACACATTGCCGGAGATTCTTTGGATTATGTTGTGGGTAGCAATAGGTGTTGGTGGGCTACTCTGGATAATGTTTAACCCTTTCGGCACTTGGTGGTCATTTGCCATAGGTATGCTAGGTGTCGCCTATGGAGCAGCGAAGATTATTACTAGAACACATATTTGCTTTTGAGCAATAAATTTATAGCTAAAAATGAAAATAATTCTAGCTTGCGAGTTTAGTTACCGGGTTACTGATGCCTTTCGCATCAGGGGACATGATGCCCGGTCCTGCGACCTGCTACCAACCGAGGGCGAGCCACAATGGCATATCCAAGACGATGTACTGAAACACTTGGAGGATGGCTGGGACATGATGATTGCCTTCCCCCCATGCACCTACCTGTGTAATAGTGGGGTTCGGTGGCTCCATGAAAGGGATGGGCGCTGGGCTGACTTTGAAAAGGCATGTGAGTTCTTCAATGCCTTGCTTAATGCGCCCATACCGAAGATAGCCATAGAGAATCCCATCCAGCACCGATATGCTCGGGAAAGGATACGCCGGCCTGACCAGATAATTCAGCCATATCACTTTGGTGACATGGAAAGCAAGGCCACGTGCCTATGGCTGGTTGGTCTCCCGCCTCTGTTGGCTCGGTTTACTGGTGGCGAAGGTATTAAACAATCCGTCTTCCGTCAGAACCCATCACCACAGCGCGGGCAGATTAGGAGTCGCACCTTCCCAAGTGTAGCAGAGGCAATGGCAGAACAATGGGGCTAATTGCCCGAAACAAATGAATTGGGCTATAAAATTGTAGCTGAAAAGGAGACAGAATGAAACAAGTTTATGTAGCCGGAGATAAGTACGAAAAGGCAAAGGCAGCAAAGCAAATACTGGAGGCTATCAAAGATATAGAGTGTATCGGCTTGCAGGATGTTTTGGATCGCAATCGCCCATATAACGGTCAACCCTTTTTGTTCTAATTCGGTCATAGTATTTTTGGAGATAAAACGAGGTGATATAAATCACCGGAACCGCAAGTAGGGTCAGATAGACTACCATGTGAATATTACTACCTGAGCTATAAATACTAGTTGCTAAATGGAATATAACACGGTGGAGAAGATACATACAAAAGGAGGCATAGGCGATATTCACATAGAGCTTTTTATTCACGATAGTTGAAGCCGATTTTCCTATTGCCATCAGAAGTGGGATAGCACTCACCATCAATAGAATCAAAAACACCTGATTAAATCTCGGTGCCTCAATATACAAGGAAATAGAGGCAATCAATACCAAGGCAGAGCCACCAACAAAAGCTCTATTGTAGATATATCTTTCTATTAGCCTATGCTTTTCAAAAACAATCCCCAAAAGAAATAGTGGGAAATAGCGAAGTAGCCGCTCATCGAGTAAGCCAAACCTATCTTTTAAGAGGACAAAAAGACCACAAAGCGACACGGCTATCATTGCTGTTTTCATGGCACTATAGCGATAAACAACCAGTGGGTAGATAATGTAAAAAACACAGAGGATTGACACAAACCACAAGGTCAAGACTGATTTGTCGAATACGACGTTTAATAATGATATATTCAACAACACATCCTTGAACGAGACTAGAGAGCAAAGCATGAATAAAAAAAGAGCGAGAACATAGAGGGGGTAAATTCTTAAAAACCTTCGATAAAAGAAACCCCTTAGATCACCTCTATTATTGATGGGATTGTTTTGAGCTAATAAGCAGCCAGAGATAAACATAAACAAGCCCAGAACAAGATAGGTAATCAGGTTATACTTGATATAGTAAATATTCCCGGCATAGTCATCCAGATGATGTACTGCAACGATATACAATATGGCAGCCGCCCTCAGAAGGTCAATATAGGGGAGTCTGTTATTTGCTGACAAATCCACTGACCTCTCCCCAGTCGTAGGCTTCCACAAACCCCTGCGATTCCAATTCCTCCCCCGGGTCGTAAGCCAACCAGCAAGGGCTGATTTCCCCAATCCTGCAAGGGTTGTTTACTATGTCCTCTCGGACCAAGACCAACATATCTTCGCACTCTGCAAAATTAGCCGAGGCAAGGCATTCCGACATGTCCACCAGCCTATCAGGGAACTTGTGGCGCATACTGTAATAAACCGCGTCAACCGCTATCTCGCCGCCCCATAGACTAACAGCCTCGCCCATAGCCTCTACCTCCACTCGCGTAAAGGCGCTCCGGACAATAGTGTTGGGACCGAATGTCAGGTTGTCCATATTCGCCTGCGGGCTCATAATCATCATAAATACCAGGCAAAATACGAGCAACGACACCGGTGCAGCTCTTTTCAGGCTATGCCCGGTCATCCATATCAACGCTATGCCGAGGGGAACCGCCAGCATTATCTGAGCCAGATAGCACCACCGCCCCACAATGATAACGCCCTGCAGGATAAACCCCAGGAACGTCACCACCAAAACCAAGAGTCCCGCCAGTATATAAGCGGAGCGCTGCTGTGTGAGCAGTCTTTTTGAAAAGGCCACAAAGCAGCCCATAATCGCCAAGGCAAAGAACAGGAACATCCCCATATAATTAAACAGCTGCTCCCCAACCCCGCCAACCGACACAGAAACGCCCGGTACAGGAGTCCCCCAATACTCATAGCTGAATCCCGACCTAAAAAGCCCGACAAGAAGGCTCATATTGTCAGAGATGAAAAGCCAGTACAGCAAAGTCGCCACAGCAAACACTCCCCCGAACGCAAGGAAATACCTGCTGGGTACCATCCCCTTCCCTATCAAGCCGTACGCCCACAAACTAAACCATATAAACAATAAAGCCAGCACCAACATCACCGACGCTATCGGATGCGTGACGATAACCACGCCCCCCAGGACGACGCCTACACCGGCAAGCCACCACGCCCATTCTCTGGAGAGCCTCAACACAACATAAACTATCGGCAGGATCAACGACATCGCAAACCCGTTGGGGATTATCCAGTAACTGAACATGATGTGCCAGCTTGCGACGCCTACCATCAGGGCGGCCACTAATCCCACCTTTTCATTGTAAAGGGTTCGCCCTATCAAATAGGCGAAGACGGGATTGCACATTATTTGAATCGTCGAAATTGAAACCAGTGCCGCCATCTTGTACCCCAAGCCCGTCACCAGAGACGTCCCCGCTATTATGTAGTGCATACCGGGCTGGCCCGAATACGTTATCCCCTCCGGCGTGTGGCCGGTCTCAAGAATGCTCTCGTACACCCACTGGTGATACCACGGGTCCACACCCAGGACACCCGAATACAGAAGGGACTCCGTCCAGACCAAGCTTGCGCTGACCATTACGACCTTGAACAGGCCAAGGCCAGTAGGTGCACTCTTGACAAAGGCAAACTCGACAAACAGCACTACGGCCATGAGGGCAATCGCGACGTAGTACCCCAAGGGTCTCACATACAACTCGGGGCGGAACAAATAAGCCGCTACGCTATAAGCAAACAAACCGAAGAAGGCCATGTTGAGCCATCTGTGCAATTTGGGGCGGTGGTCGGCGTTATGGAGCCTCGGGGCGGTTCCACGCCTCGCCAACAGATAGCCCAGAGCCACTACGAAAACTACAATCCCGACCGTGATAAAGAGGGGATTGAACTTTGCATAAATATAAACTGTTACGGGCGCGGCCAGAATGCAAACCAGCCACGCCAGCGTTATATCAATCCTGTCGAGCCTTATTAAACTCCTCAAATTCTTTTTTCAATCCTTCAACCTCGCTGCGTAGAGCCTCTAACTGCTTCATCACTACGCTTTTGGAACCATATAGTTGGGTTTCGCGCCACGACCACAAAGACCTTATCACGAACTTGTAGACTATAAATATCGCAACTCCAGCGAAGGTTGACATGATTAGCAAGAACCATACAAAGTGGAACCAAGGCAATATGGGTAAGATGTAGTGAATGACGCTGGTGTATAACACGGCCTGTATCGCCACAAAGTTCCATATAGATAAAAATGGGGCAGCGGTGAAGAAGGAGTCCACCACAGCACCCAACCACGGGATATTCTTCTGTTGCAATACACTCATTTACCCCTCCTTAGAAAGGACATAGCAAAAACAAGCCTCTGCCATTTAGTCATGTTGTGTGCCTTCCCATACCGGGAGAACATTATAAGGCTATAGCGTAGGTTTGGGACAATATGCTTCACAGCCTCCAGCTTGTGACCTTCACGGAGACACATCATGCCCAGCGTCAAGCCCATCACGCCGTTTTCTAACGGGTATTTCTTGAAGTCCCCGGCATACTTTTCCCTGAGAGACTTCAGCCTCATAGTCTGGAACGCCCGTGTCCTTTGACCGCCATGGTAATGGTACTTGGCCAGTGCCTCAGGAACATAGTCGAAGTCATAAGCCTTGCTCAAGCGAATTACCATGTCCTGATGGTCTTGATACATATTCGACTCATCAAACATTCCTACACAGTCAAAACACCGATGTCTAATAAGGCTGGAACTCATCGAGCAGATAAAGTCAGATAATGACTGGGGCCACACTCTGCCACTCCTATGAGCATGTATAGCTCTAGGCTTGCTGCCATTCATAGGCTGCACCACAAGCCCGCAGTACACAACGCCCACAGACTCTGGCGACTGGTTCATCTTGGCCACTAGACTCGATAGAAATGAAGACATCCACTCGTCATCGCTATCCAGCAAGGCAATGTACTCCCCATGGGAATTGGTAATGCCCACATTCCTTGGCTTAGACGACCATCCTGAGTTTGGCCACAACTTTATGTACCGTATCCTATCGTCAGCATACCCCTGCACTACTTCGTGTGTGTTGTCCATGGACCCATCATCGACGACTATCAACTCGAAGTCCCCATAGTCCTGAGACAGAACGCTGTTGATAGCTCTTGGGAGCAGGCTGGCTCTATTGTAGGTCGGAATGATGACGCTTACCCTTCGCATCCCACCTCCCACAGTATTCTGGATATGGTCATTGCGGTGATGAGATTATCCTGCACCTCACCATTGATAACCCTATGGAAGTACTCTAGCACATAGCGCAAATTATGTGCTTCACCGAAACGAAACATCAGCCCCTTACCTGAAATTGTGGCGGTCAGAGGTGGACTCTTGGATGGGTCATAGGTTACATCCCCACGCTGCCCGTGGATAGCCACCTCTGTCTTCCTCTGCCCTTTTAGGTCGATGTCTATTCTTCCCACAATTTGCTTGCTTGCGAATGTCAACACACCAGCTCTCACCCGACCATTCTCCCTAACAGTGTCCAGCCTTTGCAACTGCAACAGGGATAGCGGCGCAAACATGCTAAGTATAGATAGTGCATGGGAGCCCAGCACTTGGTACACATCCCGATTGTCAAACCGGTCTATCCGTTTAATAGTAATAGCCACGACTAAAAGGTCGCCAATGCTGCTGGCTAGTGCCTGTGCCTTTCGCAAGGATTCCGATAGAGTGTAGTTGTAATCAGTCAATAAGCCCAGCCGATTACCCCTAGACAAGTCGTACAACTCCGAATACTCTTGGAATGTCATGGCTGGCGGCTTCTCCACCAGAACATGCTTACCGCTTAGTAAGGCAGACCTAGCCAATGAGTAGTGTGTCTCGTTAGGCGTGGCTATGACAACCGCTTCTACATCTCCATCCCCCCAGATATCGTTCAGGTCGGTTTTGGAGTTACAAGCATATTTTAGGCTAAAATCCTTGCTCTCCTCAATGTACCTCTGCAACTTTTGTCCCCAATATCCTATCCCTATCAACGCTACGTTTACCATCTGTTATCTCCTTCCACGCCGTATTTATCTCCAGCCCCATCCGATTGCACCTTGCCCCCTTTTCGAAACATATATTGGCGTCCCATCTGGGATTGGCATTTCTCCTTACTAACTCGTGGAACTCCTCCAAGTTGTCTGTGATTTTCCCTAGCCTGCACATGGCCATTGTGGGTGTTGCCGTCGTGGAACACTTGTACGCATAGCCATCGGCACCGTAGGTTATCTGATAATAAGGATAGATACATTGCGTAAAGTTAAAGCGGTCAATATCGGTAAACTCGGGGCCAGTATAGAATATGTACGGCTTCTCGTCTTCATGCGTCGACAAATAAGGAGATAGCGTCTCCTCATATACGTCGGTCATAGGCTGTTCCCTATCCCTCTTATACTCCCTGACCTTTGAGAAAGATTGATTATAAGGTGCAAAGGGAATCGAAAACCGCAACGAGTCCACGCCTATGCTTCTGGCAATGTTCACAATAGCACCAAAATCCTCTGGAGTATCACTGTGGGGAGAAACCAAATAGCATAAACGGATTGCGTGGCCTGTGCCTCTCTGCTTTCTTATCTTGGCGGCTTTTCTCAGCCCCTCGATAATCTCATTAAACAGATACTCGTTCTTGGTCCCTTTAGTCTTTGCCCAAGACCACGGGAAGCCGGCATCCAAGCTTACGGACAGATAATCCACGCTGTCCGTAGATATGCGGTTTAACTCGGTCAGCCAGCCAAGCTGGTCTTCCAATCTGGACAACAAAACCCCATTGGTGTGAATACCAAAATGGTTCCCGTAATGCTTCGTCATGTGCAAGAAGGATAGGTAATACGGGTTTAATAACGGCTCCGTGTAAGCCCCCCCGTAGATGTGGTATGGTATCTTGCCCTCAAGTCTTCGGAGAAGTTCCAGCCCATCCATCTCCCAAGTCCCCAAGTCCTGCTGAAAATACTTGCCAGCACAATGGGGACACCGTAAATCACAGGGTTTCAGGTGGTTGCCGGGAAGGTGAATCTCAAACTGTCTCGGGTAGACCAAGTTGCCGTTGAAGATAACCCCTGTGTCGCCCTCAAGGTGAGTTAACAACTGCCTCCAGTAATGATACTCAGGGGGGCGCAGGTCGGCTTTTGTCTTGTACTTGGTCGTGTTGACTAGTGTAGCCATTTACTCAATTCTTTCTGACAAGCCCTAGTACCATCTCGGACGGCAAGACGACAACCAGAAT
>Ga0209986_10000451_pt1 | contig 39137 bp, 27 predicted proteins | sample BlataG_FD_183168 | JGI IMG/M metagenome (GOLD analysis project Ga0209986, IMG submission 183168) | Deep subsurface microbial communities from Black Sea to uncover new lineages of life (NeLLi) - Black_00105 metaG (SPAdes) (version 2) | ecosystem: Environmental > Aquatic > Marine > Oceanic >... | reverse complement strand
AAAATAGTTTTATTCCCTAGTCTTTTGATATGGACAATATTGAGATCGTTGAATGTAGCGGCTCTGAGAGCTTTATAGTTTTAACAAATTGGCGAAATCATTCAATTTATGTTCAAAATGCAATTTATGAGGCCTAATCTGTGTTCAGACTTTGACGTTAGACTCAATTTGTAGAGTAAGATCTTTGTTGAGGCAACAATACGCTTATGGTAAGATTTACTCGTGAGGCAATAAGAGGTAATAAAATAGTTGACGTCAGTCATCACCTACATATATAGCAAGCCCATCAAGAAATTTTGCCATTCCCGGCAAGGTTTTTCCTAATATAATTCCGCCACTAATACATAGTAAAACCCATACAGTAAGATATTTTTCAAAAAAGCTTATTCCTCTTCCGCCTTTAATCATAACTTTTTTCCACTTACAGGTTTTACAGCCCGCACTTTAATACTTGCCACTGAATTTTCAACATCATTCAGGTCTTCCTTTTTTATATCAGGCGCTGTTTTAACGATCTGAGCAGTAATATCATTTGCCATTACTTCTATAGGATAATTAGTTTGACTAATGATCTCGACACTCTGAAAACCTTCATTTTTAATATAATTCAAATATTCGTCTTTCATACTCGCTCCGGCAAGGCAGCCTACATATGCCTCTACAGAATCCTTTATTATTTTTGGAAGTGGTTTGATGAGAACAATATCGGAGACCATAATTCTTCCGCCAGGCTTAAGAACCCTGAAAGAGTCTCTGAAGACTTTTTCTTTATCGGGTGAAAGGTTAATCACGCAGTTAGAGATAATAACATCAATTGAATTATCATCAACCGGCAGATTCTCAATTTCACCAAAACGGAATTCTACATTTTTATAATTACCTTTTGTTGCATTTATACGAGCCTTTTCAACCATTTCCTTTGTCATATCGACACCAATAACCCGGCCTGTTGTTCCTACTTTAGCTGAAGCGAGAAAAGCGTCAAATCCGGCACCGCTTCCCAGATCAAGAACTACTTCGCCTTCTTTTAATGATGCTATTGCCACCGGATTCCCGCAGCCAAGCCCAAGATTAGCACCTTCTGGCACATTATTCATTTCTTCATCGGAGTATCCAATAGACCTGCTTATATCTTGAGCAGAATTTGTACTTGAGCAACAAGATGATGACGAACAACAGGAAGAGTTACTTTGCGCTATTTTAGCGTAACCTTTTTTTACATTTTCTTTTATCTCTTTATTATCCATGGGCATACCTCACTATTTATTTACAACAAGTCTCTCTTATTCTGTCATTTTTACATTTTCGCATTTTTTTTAAATCAGACATAGATATCTTGAGGTCACCCAGTATACCTTTTACTACACCTAATTTTAAAGCCTCTGGTTTTGCTGAATAAATGATCCATTTTCCATCTCTTTTACTGTTCGCAAGTCCGGCATCATTCAGTTTTTTCATTATATGCGATATCCTTGCCTGCTTCATATTAAGGATATTCACTAGCTCACATACGCATAAATCCCCGTTAGTTAACAGCAGGAATACCCGCATTCTTGTCTCTTCTGATAATGTATCAAGTATTTTTAATATTTTCTTCATATTCATACCTCACTTTCTTAATAACATATTACAATATGTTAATATGTATGTCAAACATATTATTACTTTCAGAGAAAAGCTGGTTCGGAGTCCTGCATTATGGGATAAACTAATGATTAATTCACCAATTTCTTATTTGTGTAACAAATCAGTTACAAACAAGTATATATTTATATAAACAAATAATTCACTTTTAATTGACTTCGAGTTTTACTTCAGGGACAATCTGGAATAACGTATTCTTAATTGGAGTGAGGAGAATGAACGTTGTAGAGATAGAAAACGTTACTAAAACCTTTGGCCGCCTAAAGGCTGTGGACGATTTGTCACTAAATGTACCCAAAGGATGTATTTATGGATTTATCGGTCCCAACGGTTCCGGGAAGACTACAACTCTTCGTATGATCATGAACCTATTTTTTCCCGATTCGGGGAGAATCCAGATTTTCGGGGAAGAAATGCACGGGACCACCAGCGAGCGTATCGGGTATCTACCAGAAGAACGAGGCATGTACAAGAAGATGAAGCTGCGGGAGATTCTCCGGTTTTACGGGGAGCTAAAAAGCGGACGGAAAGTAGATAAAGATGTGGACTACTGGCTCGAAAGGCTGAAACTCAGCGACTGGGCAAATAAAAAGATCGAAACGCTGAGCAAGGGAATGGCACAGAAGGCTCAGTTTATCTCGACTATTGTCTCGCGACCCGAGCTGATCATTCTGGACGAGCCCTTTACAGGATTGGACCCGGTCAACATCGAAGCGATAAAGGACGCCGTTCTCGATCTCCGGACTCAAGGAGCCACAGTGATTTTCAGCACCCATGATATGAATGTTGCCGAAAAGATGTGCGATTTCATCTTCATGATATTCCAGGGAAAAAAAGTCCTGGACGGAACCCTGGTCTCGATCCAGGGTAAATACGGCAGTGATACACTCCGGGTCCGCACTGAAGGAGGAATTTCCACCCTCCAAAACCTTGACGGTGTGGAGAAAATCACAGATTTCGGTCAGCTACAGGAGCTGCGAATCGCTCCTAATAATGACCATCAAAAAATCCTCTCCGAGATCATGTCCCGGACGCGTGTTTACAGTTTTGAGCTGGCTAAGCCGACATTGTACGATATTTTTCTGAGAATTGCTGGGCCGCAAGCCAAGGAGGAAGCCGATGCGTAGAGTTTTCAGGCTGGTGAAACGGGAATATTTGGCCTCTGTAAAAACAAAAGGGTTCATCATCATGCTGGTTCTCATGCCCGTGGTGATGGGCGGAAGCGGTATTGCCATGTATCTCCTCAAGGGCCAAGTGGATACGACGGATAAGCGTGTCGCTGTCCTCGATCGTTCGGGGATAGTGACAGACATGCTTCTTAAAGCAGTGGAAGAGCGGAATAACTCCGCAGTGTATGATAAAGAAACCGGAAAGAAAATCCAGCCCACCTATATCCTTGATATAATCGAACCAGACAAGAAGGATTCCCAGGCGCAGAGGTTGCAACTTTCAGACCGCATTCGTAGTGGGGAACTTCATGCATTTCTGGAGATCGGCCCGAATGTCCGGCATCCGAAGGGGAAGCAGAGTACGTGCCGCATCAAATACCATGCAAAAAATGCGGCTGTTGACAACATCCGTGGCTGGCTGAACAACACTATCAATCCTTATCTGCGCAAGGTCCGTTTAACAGATGCTGGCGTGGATGAGTCCAAAGCTGATGAGATAATGGCATGGTTTCAAGTTGAAGCCATGGGACTTGTATCTGTAGATGAAGAAACCGGTGAGATCCGGGAGGCAAGGAGAACCGGCGAAGCTGAAGCTATCCTTGTGCCCGTTATCTTTTTCTTCTTGATGTTTATGATGGTCATGATGGGCGCCATGCCGCTTCTGCAATCCACCATGGAAGAAAAGACACAGAGAATTGCCGAGGTTCTTCTCGGCTGCCTGAAACCTATTGAGTTTATGGCAGGAAAAGTCATAGGAGGCCTGGCCATATCTATGACCGTGACCTTGATTTATTTGATTGGTGGTATCTTTTTTCTCGGAAAAATCGGGTTGCAAGATTACATCCCTTTTCATATAATTCCCTGGTTTATTACTTTTTTGGTGCTGGAAATTGTCATGCTGGGATCGCTGCTGGCCGCTTTGGGCTCTGCCTGTAATGATCCAAAAGATGCACAGAATCTGACGTTTCCTGCCATGCTTCCCGTATTTTTTCCCATGTTCATCTTCATGCCAGTCTTGATGGAACCGAACAGCGTTTTTGCCACTTGGCTGTCATTATTCCCGCTGTTTACGCCGATGCTTATGCTTATCAGGAAAGCTACGCCTGTGGGGATTCCCGCCTGGCAGCCCTGGGTTGGACTGGTTGGGGTGCTGATATTCACCGCATTTTCTGTATGGATGGGAGGGAGAATCTTCAGAGTTGCCATCCTTATGCAGGGAGGCCCACCCAAACTGTCCAAGATGTTGAAGTGGGCTATCCGTGGCTAGGGATTTTTATTATTGGCAATTAATGAACAATGAGTAATCATTTATGGGGTCACCCATTAGAAGGGGATTGTAAATAGAATAGACTTTTTTTTACAGGTCGAATTTTCCTGCTAAAATGGGCCATTTAAGTAGGAAAGCAGGCGGTTAATTTGGGCTATATCTTTTATAATCTATAGGTTGGCACAGCCAAACTACAAAACCACAGCCCAAAACCACAAAACCAGTCAAAACCAGGTACTACAAAACCAGGTACAAAACCAACAGGTAGAAGTCACAGGTTCAAATCCTGTATATCCCACCATTTGTCTAAATACAATCTTAGGCCTGCTTCCCCCTCTCTACTTCCTATCTCGTTGCCGAATCATCAGTAGTCATTTTTCCTTGAAAGCGGCGGTCGCGGGAAGGAAGTTCTCCATCGCCCACACTTCGTGACGATACTCAAAACAGTCGAAGGCAATACGCTTTCCATCAGGGTGTACGTCCAGCGTCCTCCACAACACACCGTACATCGTTGTTTGGGGCCTACAAAGCTCGCGCGCCTGCCCCCCGCTCGCTGGAATAAGCCAAACTGCGTTTATCCTTTCTGGGATGGACTCGGTGACTGGGATGGAGTTGGTGAAGAGCAAAAACTTTCCATCAGGAGTCCAGGCAATCATTGGATACTGCTTGAGCTCTTCGTTCTTGAGCAGTTCCTTGGGCTCGCCGCCTTTGGCCGGCATTGTCAAGATTCGGTGAGTAAACTTCATCGGAGAAAACTCTATCCCCAGGCAAGTAATGGCCAGTTGCTCCCCATCAGAAGATAGGGCAAAGGTCAGATATTGTACGTTTCGGACGCCTTCCATACTGAACAGCTCTTTTTCTTGGCCTGACTCAGTGTCTCTTCTCATGAGGCTCGCCTTCAATGATTTAGGATCGCGAACTACGTAGAACAATGTTCTGCCGTCCCGAGAAAGCTGCGCGGCACCCAGTGCAGTGGACTCACTCTGCATCAAAGTAATACGTTCGCCTGAGCTTGCGTTTATCCTGTAGATTGCCTCCTGAGGAGGCGATACATTTATGTGGAAAATAGACACAATAAAAAACTTTCCATCAGGTGACCATCGGAGCGAATAGAAACGTGGAAGATCGGGATCAAGATCCCGTTCTTGACCCGTTTCCATGTTTCGGATGCGGATGGTCCCAGAATTATCGGAATGATGTACACAATACGCCAGGTGTTTGCCATCGGGTGACCAGGCAGGCGATTGGTTAGTCCCTGTCTGACTCACTGTTTGAGGTTTTGACAACAGATTGCCAGTTTGCATATCCACCTCAGCAACAACGGTCTCTATTGTTCTAAACTCAACAGCATAATAAAAGGCGCCGTCCCGCGTGAAACCTTTCGGTCTGATCTTGGCGGGAATGTCGCGCTTGACCAGTTCAGGCGTCCCCTGCCGTTTACCTTCGGCCACGGGCAAAAGGTAACCATCCCAAGTATCCGAAATAGATAATCCACCTTGAAGGCCCTGCTTGCGGTCACTGGCGAAAAAAAGGTGGTTGCTGTCGGGAGTCCATCCTAATAATCTATCGTTTGCAGCATGTTGAACCACACATTCCGTCTGACCGTGTTCGATGTCGAGGATATAAATGTCCCTGTCCTCAGAGTCTTTCTCCTGTGGCCGCTCGTAGGCGATGTAGTGGCCATCCGGCGAAATTGCCAGTTCACTGTTCCAGGAAGGCTTATCAGTTAAGAAAGTGTGGATCACCTGCATGGAACCATCTTCGATCGAGAATGTTACCAGCTGCGGATCTTCGTCGGCTTTCTTCAAGGCACCCAGGATCATTTTGCCATCCGGTGTCCACGCATGTATGACGAACTGTTCGCTCCCTTTAAACCGATGAAGAGCTCGGTGCCCCGTTCCGTCCATCTTGATCAGCTGAAGCTCGGTCTCTGGCGAAGGGTAGAATTGGTTCATGTAAGCGATGTGCGTGCTCTCGGGAGATATGACAGGGTACCACATACCCGCTCTGGATACTTTAGTCAGCGGTCGAACCTCGCCTGTGGCCAGATTGCGAATGACCATCTCTGCTATCAACACATCGGACGTTGGCTGGAAGTCACATATGTAGCGACCATCCAGAGACGGCGGGCCTGAGAAGTCGGACATGGGGCCTGTTTTTACCCTGCGAAGCGAGATGCTCGGTTCAGACTTTGGCAAATCAGTGCTTTGATTCATTCCCCCTACAGCAAATGAGAGAGACACAAAGCTTACAGCCAAAATCAAAAAAACAGCCAGAGGCGACCATTGATAGGAGTTCTTTTTAAATTTTGCGATCATGGTGATCCTCCTTTTTAATTGTGATTTGTTCTCCAAAATCCCCGCCATGGCCGGTAGAGGCCGAGAGCGGGAGAAGCGGCGTAAGAGTCCTACTATTGCTTGTCCGTATTCTTTTGATTTCTCTTTTCCCGTCCGCGAGAGGACTAAAGCATCACAGGAAAGCTCACGGTCGGCCCGCATGCGGTAGAAGGCAAACCAGACCAAAGGATTGAACCAATGTAAGACCTGCAAAAAGCTGGTCAGCCACCCCAGGTAGATATCACGGCGTTTGAGATGGGCTAACTCATGAAGAAAGATATACCGCATTTCCTCTTGGCTGGCTTCCTCGAGCATCTCCATCGGCAGGAGCAGACGGGGCCGGATAAAGCCAAAAAGAGCCGGACTCTTGATTTGGGCGCTCGGTATAAGGCCAACGATTATTTGGACGCCTATCCGCACTTTGCACTCTTCAAAGAGCTCCAGGGTCTTCTGATCGAGTAATGGACGTTCCCGCTTGACAATCCGCCAGAGGAAAAAGTTGCTCATGAGAAGATATAATCCGACAACCAATGCGCCGGCTACCCAAATAAAAGGCAGGACTCGACAGAGGGAAGCCACCAATGGCTTAGATTTGTTTTGTAAATTGGCGAGAATCCCTGGTCTCGGAGTCGTTTGTTTCTGACGTCCGATATCTGACTCTTGTCTCTGACCAGCAATCGCAGGGGAATTATCGGAAATCTGAGATGTCTGAGAGGTCTCTTGTTCTTTAGCAGTGTCAGATGGCTGCTGTTGTTCAATCTGCCGATCAAATAAAGGGACCAAACTGAAAAGATTGATTTGGCTCGTAAATGTCCCGGGCAACACCAAACGTATCAATAACACCAGCCAAAGGGCATGAGACCATCGGGGACCTAGCTTACCACCCAACACCTTCTGGGCCACCAAAATAAGACCGATGACCACACTCCCACTCAAGGTCGTCTGCAGGAGCCAGTCAAAAAATGGTTGAACATAGGTCATTGTAGCTTCCATTTTTATCCCCCCTTCTTCTTGTCGAGGATCTCCTTCAGATCGTCGATCTCTTCGGCTGAGAGGTCGGCATCCTCGATGAATGTAGCAAGGGCAGGCGTCATCGCTCCTTGGTAGACGCGTCGAACGAAAGACTTAGTCTCTGACCGTATACATTTGGACTCATCCACAGCAGCAGAATACTGATACCGGTAGCCCTCCTCTGTGACTTTGATAGCACCTTTCTTCACTAGTCTGCTTATCAAAGTCTTGATCGTTCTGGGTTTCCATTTCACATCACTTGAAAGCGCATTGACCACGTCATTTGCTGTCTGAGGACCGTGCTCCCAAAGCACCTGCATTACCCGCCACTCCGAGTCGGATATTCTGGGTAATTCTTTTTTCATTGCTTTTCTCCTTGATTACATTAGTAGTCGTGTTGATAAAATATTACAAATGTAGTCATTTGTCAAGAAAAAAATAAAAAAACTTTGCCCAAAGCATAAATCTAAAACTGTGCCCAAAATAAATTGCCATTTTACATACTAATCTAGACACTTTTTATCTATCGAATGATTAAGAGCTGTAGGGTGATCTTTAATAAAAATATCTCCTTGACAAAATACGCCATTGGCGTATACTTATTATGTAATATTCATCGAAACCAGCATATTCACCAGGGAGATTAAGCGTCTGCTACCGGATTGTAATTACAAGCAACTTCAGACTGCTCTGATGCTGAGGCCTGATGCCGGAGATCTCATTCGTGACACTGGGGGCTTGCGGAAGATTCGCTGGAACCTTCCATACAAAGGGAAGCGTGGAAGTCTGAGAGTGATATACTATTGGGATAAGGGAGATACGATTTTCATGCTTTTACCTTACAAGAAGACAGAAAAAGATAATTTATCATTTGCACAGTTAAAAAAACTGTGCTCCTTGGTAAAGGAGAGGCTTAAATGAAAGAAGAACATTTTTCTAAACTTGTCGCCAGTATTAAAGAAGCCGGAGAGATTAAAGCAGGCCGTAAAAAGCCGAGCCGTAAATATGAAATTACGCCTCCGGACATCAAAATGGTACGTGAGAAACTCCATGTATCCCAAAAAGAATTCGCCATGTTGATAGGAGTCAGTACTCGAACTTTACAAAATTGGGAACAGGGGAGGCGAAAGCCAGTAGGCCCGGCGAATGCCCTTTTAAAGATTGCTTCAAAGAATCCTAAAGCCGTGCTTAAAGCCTTGCATTCATAAGGAATATATAGACCATTCACGCCTAAAATAATGTAAAAACCCCCATGCATTCTTAGCCATTTCTCCTTCACACGGTCAAAGTCACTGGTTCAAATCCTATAATAAAGAAAAGACAAAGGAAAATAGATATCATGTCCCGAATTAATTTCTAGACTACGCCCATCCCGCCTTCCCCGATCTTTTCGAGGATCTTATAATGTGAGATGGTTTTACCGATCATTTTTCTAATAAATTATCCAGCCCCATTTTTATCAATAGCTGCTGGAATCGTGGATCAGGTCTTATAGAATCAAAGGGCGGTGTCGTTGTTATAAAGGTCAAATTGCAATCGCGCTCTTCAAAAGCTCTTTCGAACCATTCGAAAGCGTTTCCAGTCTCACCGAGCCCATGGTATATTGTACCTACCCAAAAGGAAGACACGTAGCCCTTTTTTGACCGTGCGAGAAGCTCATTGAGTAAATTGTATGCTTCGGTTTTTCTACCGGCAAGAGCATAATAGAAGCCCAAGACACCGATAAAGGCAACAGCACGTGCTCCTAGTTCCAATTCCTTCTCTCCTGCTTCAATCGCTTTTTCTAACAGTCCCTTTTGCCCTAAGGCATCCATAAGCCCATGGTATCCCATCGCATATTTCGGCTCCAGATCTATTATTTCTTTGAAATGGTCAATAGCACGGTCAAAATCCCTCATATAATAGTGTACATATCCCACACGCAATTTGATGATGAGGTTGAGAGGATCGAGTTCTTGAGCGCGATTGATCTCAGCAAGAGCTTTGTCAAAATTGCCCTCCAGGAATGAATAATAGAATTCAGACCACATATGCGCACTCACAGAATTGGGGTTGAGTTCGAATGCTTTTTGATAGCATTCCTTGGCAGTTTTGCGGTCCCAATCATAAAATGTAGCAATCAATGCCAATGCTGCGTGTGCTTCAGCCAGAGCAGGATCAAGCTGCAGCGCTTTCTCGGCAGCCTCTCTTGCCTTTGGCATGGTATCTTTACTCGGCAGAATATCAAACCCTGTGGAAAGTAATCCGTAAGCTTCGGCAAGGCCCGCATACACAAGAGCATAATCAGGATCCTTCTCTAGAGCCTGTTTGTAACAGGAAATTGTTTTATCCATCCACTCGGGTGAGAGTCTATTAAGGTAATATTTACCCTTGAGATACAAATCATATGCTTCTAAATTTTCGGAATGGCGTTTTTCCTGTATCTTGTTAGGCAGCTCGAGATCTGCCTTCAATTTATCAATGATTTTTATGGTAATCTCGTCTTGGACTGCGAATACATCTTCCAAATCACGGTCATACCTTTCTGACCATATATGATAGCCATCTTCCACATTGATGAGCTGCGCCGTGACACGCACCCGTTTGCCAGCTTTCCTCACACTTCCTTCAAGCAACGTTTTCACGTTCAATCTCTGTCCGACCTCTCGAATGTCTATCTTTTCGCCTTTAAACGCAAAAGATGAAGTCCGAGCAACAACACGAAGGTTTTCAAATCTTGTGAGGGCATTGATGAGTTCCTCAGCCAGACCATCGCTGAAGTATTCATTCTCTGGATCAGCGCTCATGTTCACAAAGGGCAAGACAGCAATTGAGGGCTTTTTCTCTGTAATTGATTTGGGGGAAGAGAAGGATTTAATCCTCGAGGAAACAGACTTCAAATCCGAATAGAGTGATGCCATGTTCTTGTACCGATCATTAGGATCTTTCTCAAGGCACTTTAGGACTAAATGATCTAGTTCAGAAGGAACATTTTTCCTTAATTTTGAGATTGATTTGGGATCTACTTTTAAAATCGAATAGATAACAGCTTGGTCATGGAGGCTCTTGAAGGGGCGCTCGCCAGAGAGCATTTCGTAAAGCACACATCCCAGTGACCATATATCAGTTCGGTGGTCGACTTTTTCGCCTTTGGCCTGTTCGGGTGACATGTAGGCCACCGTGCCCATAATTGTTGCGGTCTTTGTCAGGTCGACTCCCCAGGTCAACTTCGCCAGGCCGAAGTCCATGATCTTCACCTGGCCTTTTTTAGTCAGCATGATATTGGCTGGCTTGATGTCACGATGAACGATGCCGTTCTCATGGGCTTCTTGAAGCCCTTCTGCAATTTGTACGGCTGTATCAAGGGCTTCCTCAATTTTCATTGGACCTGAAGAGATCTTTTGTTTCAGACTCTGACCCAAAAGATACTCCATCGCAATGAACGTATGACCATCTGCTTCATCGATCTCATGGACGGTGCAAATATTGGGGTGATTCAATGAAGCTGCAGCCTGGGCTTCCTGGATGAATCGCTCCCTTGCCTCCGTTTCTCGCATCAATTCCAGGGGCAAAAATTTCAGAGCGATAGTCCGCTTGAGCTTTGTATCCTCCGCCTTGTACACAACCCCCATCCCACCTCTACCCAGCTCTTCAAGGACCTGGTATTTTCCTGCAATAGTGCTCCCCTTTTGCAACCTTTCCTTAGGTGTTATTAGGGTATTTGTAATAGAGATTTCTTCGGTGGATTTTAAAGGTGTTGCACATTTACCGCAATAAATCGTATCGTCAGGATTATCGGTCTGACACTTAGGGCATTTAACTGCCATTTTCACCCCTTTTTAATCAGATGACAGAAAGATTCTCGCTTGAAGCTCATTTTATCCTTGTCTACGCTATTATAACTATTATCATAGCAGGGAATATGATGTCAATTGGACAAGAAAGTAGGGGAGAAGTGTAGATCTATACCCAGGAATAAAATGGGGACATAAAATGGGGACATGATACCCATTTCCTATTTTTTATATCATCCAGTTTTTTTTTAGAAAAGACAAAGAAGTCCTTACAGATCGAATTTTCCTGCTAAAATAGGCCATTTAAGTGGAAAAGCAGTGGGGTAATTTGGGCTATTTATTTTATAATCTATAGGTTGGCACAGCCAAACTACAAAACCCAACCGCCCCACTAAACCAGGGACAAAGGTTTCAAGAAGCCATCTCCCTTATTAAGAAAGGAATAGAATTAAAGCCGGAAAAGAAGGAACTTCCTCTTGGCTATTTTCTGCTTGCTGATCTCTATAACCGGCTTGGAGATAATGAAAAGTCCCTGGGTTATGCCCAAAAAGGAAAAAACGCCAGAACCAGCTCTGAAAAACATTAAGCCTCTACATTTAAAAATTTGAAGTACCAAAAGGGATTTGCCTAGGTCCAACGCCCTGCGATATGAAAAGAAACCAGCTACATTCCATTTGACTATTCCCCCCCCAATATATATCATGTTCTCATGAAAACTAAGAGAACAATGGCAGCGCAATGTCCTAAATGCGGCACAGAAAATCCTGCGGATTCAAAGTATTGCAAAGAGTGTGCGACTCCTCTTCCTTTCTCTAAAGAACTTCATGTCGCTCATACTAAGACTCTGAAAACTTCGGTTAGAAGATTAGAATTGGGGACTCTATTTGCAGGGAGATATGTAGTCCTTCAAGAACTGGGAAGAGGCGGTATGGGAGTAGTCTATAGGGTGATGGATGAAAAATTAAATGAAGAGATAGCCTTAAAGGTATTAAAACCTGAAATAGCTGCATATAAGGAAACAATAGAGCGTTTCAAGAACGAGCTGAAGCTTGCCCGTAAGATTGCTCATAAACATGTCTGCAAAATGTATGACCTTAATGAAGAGGAAGAAACACCTTACATCACCATGGAATGTGTTAAAGGAGAGGATTTAAAGAGCTTCATCAGAAAGAAAGAGAAGTTAGAGGAAAAGGAAGCGATTGAAATAGCTAAGCAGGTGTGTGAAGGGCTAACTGGAGCTCATGAGCTAGGGATAATTCACCGTGATTTAAAGCCTCAGAACATAATGATAGACGACAAAGGCAATACTAAGGTGATGGACTTTGGCATTGCTCGCTCTGTTGACGCCCCTGGAGTTACTCAGACAGGAATAATAATTGGAACCCCTGATTACATCTCACCAGAACAGGTAGAGGGAGAGAAAGCAGACCAGAGATCGGATATTTATTCTCTGGGAGTAATTCTTTATGAGATGGTGACCGGGCAGGTGCCTTTTTTAGGGAACACTGCTTTGAGCGTTGCCATGAAGCATAAGGTGGAAGAGCCTTCCAACCCAAGGAAACTCAATGATTTGGTGTCTGAGGATCTGAGTCGTGTGATCCTCTGGTGTTTAAAAAAGGATAAAAGATTGAGGTGCCAGACGGCCGCAGAACTCCTTTCCAACCTCATAAAGATAGAGAAAAAAATCCCCATCACTGAGAGGAGCCGGACTCAGGAAGAGCCTCCATCAGGAACAGCAGGCATTTCAGATGTCCAAAACTCTATCGCGGTGCTTCCCTTCATAAACATGAGCGCTGACCCGGAACAAGAATATTTTTGCGATGGCATGGCCGAAGAGCTCATCAATTCATTAACCAAGATCAAGAACCTGATGGTGGTCGCCCGGACTTCCGCATTTTCATTTAAGGGTAAGAATTTAGATGTCCGCGAGATCGGCAAGAAGTTAAACGTGGGAAAGGTCCTCGAGGGAAGCGTGCGCATAGCCGCCAACCGGATTCGCATCACTGCCCAGCTTATCAATGTCGCTGATGGCTACCATATATGGTCGGATCGTTATGACCGCGAGCTGGAAGATGTTTTTGCGATCCAGGATGAAGTCACCTTGGCGATCGTGGACAATCTGAAACTCAAGCTTGTCAAGCAAGAAAAGGCGGCAGTTCTGAAACGCGGCACAGATGACGTGGAAGCTTACAATTTGTATTTGAAAGGAAGCCATTATTTTCGAATGTATGGGGGAAAGGGATTCGATGAAGCCATCGACTGTTACCAACAGGCACTCCGGAAAGACCCGGCCTATTCAATGGCGTATTACGGACTGAGCGAAATATACATAAGCCTCTCTTACTGGGGAAATGTCCCTCCCAAAGAGGCCATACCCAAGGCCAAGGCATACGCGAAGAAAGCTTTGGAGATAGATGATACCAATGGCGAAGCCCATGGCGCATTGGGTTTTATACACGCCATGCACGACTGGGACTGGAAAGCAGCAGAACAGAAAATCAAACAAGCCCTCGATTTAAGCCCAAACTCCTCAATCAATCGAATGTATTATTCCTTCCTACTATCCCATTTAGAGAAGCATGAGGAGGCTATAGCTGAGGCGATGCGTGCCCAGGCGCTGGATCCGATTTCGAGCTTCATCAATGCATTTGTTGGCCTTACGTTTTTCTTCCCCGGTCAGTTCGACAGAGCGGTTAAAGAATTACAAAAAGTGATAAAGATGAATCCAGATTCTTACCTGGCACACTATCATCTTGGAATGGTCTATACTGCACAATCAAACATAGAGGGCGCCATCGCGGAGTATGAAAAAGCCGTTAAGTGTTCAGGTGGAGTTCCCTTTATAGAGATGCTTCTTGCCATAACTTATTATAGCTCTGGAGAGAGGGCCCATGCAGAAAAGATATTCGAGAGTTTAAAGCAGAGAGCAAAAAATGAATATGTCCCTCCTACCAGTTTCTTTTTAATGAATCTTGTTCTGGGAAAACTGGGAGAAGCGAAACAATGGCTTAAAAGAGCCGGAGAAGAGCATGACAGTTATCTGTGTTGGCTAAGAATATTTCCTGTGGATTTCTATCTACAAAAATCAAAAATTAAGGCATTCCTGAAAAAAACAGGGATCAAAATGATGATCGGGAAGACTATCTCCCGTTACAGGATCGTAGAGAAGATCAGCAATAGTTGACCTGTTACCCATGGCAAGATATAAAGCCAAGGTCACCCATTAGAAGCTCATTTCCTTCCCTATCCAGATGAATATCTCATCGATGTTATCTGTGATGAAATCATTGCGGACAAAGGGGGCTATCTCTCCTGTTTTCTTTTGGTCTGAGAGCTGTTCACATGAGGCCAGAATTTAAGGACAATTGGGCGTGAGCCAGGTTTAATAAACCTTGTATAGGGACACCGTAGGGACATGCAGATTCACATAATCCCTGACAATTCCGACAAAGATCCGCTTTCGAGCAGTCCAAGTGGGCATATTTTTCCATGGCAAATTTTTCGCTTCCATTGGTTTCAAAATAATGCTGATAGCGCATAATCGTGTTTACAGGTACCTGATCGGGGCAAGCAGATTCACAGACTCCGCAGGCATGACGGCAGTAAAGCCGGCCGCATTCTTCCTCAACGCCAGCCAGCAGGCTTTTTTCTTCCGGTTCCATACCAGTCCCTGAGAGCTTCAGGAGATTCCGAACATCATCGAAATTATTAAAGGCCAGATTCAATGTGTTGACCTTAGGGTTCTCCAGCACAAATTTTAAGGCAGCAGCTTTTATTTCACCGGGATTTTTTAGACTGTTCTTTTTCAGAAAGGCTTCCGCTTGTTTGGCAGTATCTTCCATCCTGGCCATGTATGACTTTGTGCGGTCGTCAATTTCTTCTCCGCTTTTTTTCATCTGTTCGATGCGTTCTTTCATCTCAAAATATCTTCCCAAGGGATCTGATTTCATGATGGTTGTGGCTATATTTTTCTTCACAGCAGCATCCAGAACTTTCTCTCCGGCTTCCCTCTGAATAAAGTTATAGACAATGAGCAGAAGGTCAAACCTGCCGTCATCAACAGCTCCCAACAGAACTTTTTCCATTGTATCGCCCTGATTTTGAAAGCGGCTGCCGTGATTCGCCACCCCGACAAATCTCACCTTACCCTCTTTCTTTAACTGATCCATCCCCTTATGAAAATTTTCGTCCTTAAGATCTGCTACGGTCGGAGGACCCTGGATCAATAAACAATCGATATAATCGGTCTGAAGCCGCTGCAGACACTGCTGCACTTTTTCCACAACCTGTTCCTTACTGCTGACACCTCTCATGCCTATCTTCGTCGTGATAAATAGAGATTTATTTATGAGAATTTGGTTTTTGCGATTGCCACTATCTATTATCATTTTTGAGCTATTTCCACCCTCTAACATCCATTATCACCTATATCATAGAGAAATCTTGTAGTCAAACCCAATGGGGACATGATACCCATTTCCTATTTTTTTATATCATCCAGTTTTTTTTAGAAAAGACAAAGAAGTCCTTACAGATCGAATTTTCCTGCTAAAATAGGCATTTTAAGTGGGAAAGCAGTGGGGTAATTTGGGCTATCTCTTTTATAATCTATAGGTTGGCACAGCCAAACTACAATTTGATTTTGACAATTTGATTTTGAACAATTTGATTTTGACTTTGAAAGATTTTGACTTTGACTTCAATTTCGATTGGGAATGGGACGATCACATCAAAAAGGATAAAAAAGAGGACAAGAAGATCAAGAAGAAATAGATCTGTTATTCGTATTTCAGCGCGGCAATGGGGTCGGCGATCGATGCTTTTACCGCCTGATAGCTGACGGTGAGAAATGCGATAACCCAGGCGATGCCTCCTGCCAGGAGAAATGTTCCTAACCCGATACCGGACCGGTAGGCGAAATTCTGGAGCCACCTGGACATGATCAAATAAGCCGCCGGCCAGGCGATCACGTTGGCCAGTAGTACCCACTTGGTGAATTCTTTCGAAAGAAGGAATGTGATCCCTGTGGTCGATGCGCCCAAAACCTTCCTGATGCCGATCTCTTTGGTCCGACGCTCGGCTGAATAAGAAGCCAAGCCGAACAGCCCCAGACATCCAATGAGCACGGACAAAAAGGCGAAATAGCTGAATATCCTCTGCAGGTTTTCTTCGGACCTGTAAAGCTGGTCGAAGTTTTCATCGATAAAGTAGTAGGAAAACGGATAATTGGGCCGAAGCTCCGCCCAAATATCTTTGAGGAAGGCCATAGTTTGAGGAATGTTCTGCGGACCGATCCGGATAGAAATCTGGGCGAGGTCTGTCTTGGACAAAAACATCACGATGGGGGAGATCTCCTGGTGGAGGGATTCGAAATGGAAGTCTTTGACCACCCCGATGATCTGCCCATTTCGCCGTCCGTAGCCGAATCCTTTGCCGATGGCCTCTTCCGGCGATTGCCAGCCGATTCTCCTGGCGGCGGTCTCGTTGATGATAAAAGCCTGGGTGGGATCTGTTCCCATTTCCCTAGAAAAATTCCGGCCAGCCGCCATCTCCATCTTGAAGGTCGGGATGTAATCATAGTCCACCAATAAATTGGCGATCCTGAAATTGATCGGCTGGCTTGTCTCCCCGCTCAGAAGGCGGGCCCCACCAGAATCGAGCAGCCGGCCCGAGGGGACCCTTTTAGCGGCCGAAACGCTCAGAATATTAGGATTTTGGAGGAGGCGTGTCTTGAAACCTTCTAAACGGAAGATAATAGCCGGGCTGCTGGGAAGGACGACCACATGCTCTTCATCAAAACCGAGATTTCTGGACTGCATGTAATCCAACTGGCCGGAGACAACACTCACGCAGACAATCAAAATGATGGATGTCGCAAACTGGAACACCACGAGCACGGTCCGGAAGGATAATCCTTTTTTCCCTGTATCCAGATTACCTTTTAGAACCCGCACGGGTTTGAAGGCAGAGAGGAAGACAGCCGGATAGATACCGGAGATCAGACCGACAAAGATCGCGATGAAAAACAGGAAAAAGAACAGCGAGATATTTTCTGAGATGTTCAATGATAGATCCCTGCCGATAAATTGATTGAATTTCGGGAGGACCAAAAGAACGATACCCAACGCGATCAAAAGAGAGATGACCGCCGTGACGATGGACTCGCTCAAGAACTGCCGGATGAGCTGTGTCCTTTGAGCCCCGACAACTTTGCGCAGGCCGACTTCTTTGGCCCGGCCGGCTGAGCGAGCGGTGGCCAGATTCATGAAGTTGACACAAGCGATCAAAAGGACAAAAAAGGCGATGATGGAAAACACGTAGACGTATGTGATATCGCTGTTGGCTTCGATCTCGGAGTCGAGATGGGAATAAAGGTGGATATCGGTAAGAGGTTGCAGCTCGAGCTTGGTCCTCTCGCTCATCCCCTCGGACATGTTCCTGTCGATGAAGGGATCGAGCTGGCTTTTCAGCCGGTTTATATCGTAATCCTCGGGCATGAGAAGATAGGTGGCATAGTTGTTGCTGGACCAGCTCTGCAGTTCCCGGTCCCCCACAACAGCCTCGTACGTTTTGAACGACCCCAGAAAATCGGGGTGGAAGTGGGAGTTGTGCGGAAGCGGTTTGATGACCCCTGTCACCTTCATATCCGCTTTTTGGGATGAAGCCTGGATTGTCACTGACTTCCCGATCGGATCCTCTGTACCGAAGTATCTCTCAGCCATCTCGTCGGTGATAACAACGCTGAAGGGGTCCCGGAGGGCTGTTTCGGGATCACCGGCAATCATATCAAATGTGAACACCTTGAAAATATCCTCTTCGGCAAAGAAGAACCGGGTTTCCTCGTAAAATGCGGAGTCCTTGCCGACAAGAAGTCCTCCTATCCCAATTATACGAACCGCATGAATAATCTCCGGGAAATCGTTTTTGAGGAGGGGAGCGATCGGAGGAGCGACATGTCCGAGGTGGAGGTTGACCACACCGTCCTCGTTGAACCATTTCCTGGTGACCCTAATGATGCGGTCGTGGTTTTCGTGGAATTTATCAAAGCTCAGCTCATCGAATACGAAAAGCAGGATAAGGATGCAGCAGGCCATCCCGATAGCCAGGCCCGCGACATTGATCAGGCTGTAGCCCATATGTTTCTTGATATTCCGATAGGCAATTTTCAGGTAGTTTTTAAACATGTGTCCAGACTCCTCTCCAAAAGGTAATACGTCTTACTAGTTAAAGACGTCCAAACAAGTGAAATGGTTTTTGCGATTGCCACTGTCTATTCTCGTTTTTGAGCTATTTCCACCCTCTAACATCCATTATTTCCTATATCATAGAGAAACCTTGTGGTCAAACACAATGAAAACGGGAGAAGAGATATATTCACAAAGAATATTATGAAGAAAGCTCAAAATGATATAGACTCCCCAATTTTTCTAAATGTCAAATGTTGAGATGCGACCCCTTTTTTTCTATTTCAGGTGGACATTGTCTATATACAATGTGAACTCACCGCACTCCTGTGAAGAGCCTATAAAGATACCCATAATATCAGAGCCATCTACATTAAATTTTTCAAATGGGAATACATATTCTTTCCAATCAGGTCCTGCAACAAAGGTCTGGACAGCCGGCATAAAACCCAGGCTTTGAGCAAAAATCATAACAGCATATTTTTTACCATCACCTTTTGCCCAGAAGCTTATGGATTTTTTTAAAGACAGGTTTGCAGGACTCATTATTGTGGGGCCCGGCGAAAACATTGCCCCAGCCCATTGAAATGCACTTCCTTTAATAAGAGTCCCTGTAACTAATAAAGCCCCCTTGCTCCCTTGAGCACCTTCTTTTGCCAATTGATATTGAGCAGCAGATTTCCCTCCCATCATCTTATCAGTGGAGACAATCCAACCAGCACCAAAATTAGCGGCAATTTTCTCACCCTCAAAATTACTGATAAGACCTGATTCTGAATTTTTTGGAGGCGGGGCGCTTTTCTGACACTCTCTTGCCTTTTTGGCATTTTTTACTCCAGCCAGATACTTCTCCCGGTCAACCTTCACTCCATTTCGCCATATTGTTGTGATATTTCTCGTTGCCTTGATATCTGTTGCAGGATCACCCTTCACAAGCAATAAATCCGCTATTAATCCGGGTTTAATCTGTCCCAGGCCACTCAGATTAAACTTTTCTGCTGGTATGGACGTTGCCGCTTTTAATGCTTCTAAGGGTGAAAGGCCTGCTTTAACAAGTAATTCAAGCTCACGATGCAGGCTAGCTCCATAAGTTGTACCCGGATTTGGAGAGTCAGTCCCGGCAAGGATAGGAACTACCTCATCTCTTAACTGCCTCAATGCTCTTTCAGCAGCTTTATATGCTGCTCTCGAAGTCTTAAAAGGAAATGATTGCTTAAGTCCGGTAATATCCATGGGATTCAGATAAGGTGACACATGAGGGTCTTCAGCTAAGGCTGAAGCGCCTGATGTACCGCTCATACTCTCCAATACGCTTAAAGTAGGAATGACAAAGACTTTTTTCCTTGCAGCCAAACGACCAAATTCAGGGTCAAAGGCATCATTAAAAAATAGATGAGCCAGGCCATCACCACCAGCTTCAAATACATCAATACAATTCTGGAGAGTCGCTGCATGGACAACAGCAATTTTTCCCCTTTTATGAGCTGCATTAATCACCGCGGACAGGGTAGCCTTGCTGAGAGTCGGCATCGACAAAGAGTATGCGATGCCATCATCATAAATAATCTTGATAAAATCTGAACCCTCGGCAATCCTTGCATCAACAAACTCCTGTGCTTCTTCAGGTTTTGAGATTGTCGGAATAGACAGTCCATACTGAGTGCCGTGACCACTTGGAGCTGTAACCAGAGTTCCTGGGGAAATCAAATATGCTCTATCATTAGCTCTGCCTGATATCTGCAATTTCTTGATATCCGCCATGATCTTTATGCTCATAGACATATCCACTACGGTTGTTACTCCAAAGATAAGTGCTTGCTTCAAATTCTGCTTATCCCAGACATGAACATGAGCATCAATAAGACCCGGTAAAAGAGTGTGCCCAATACCATCAAAAACCTCTGCTCCTTCTGGGACAGTTATTTTTTGGCCGACTGCAGTGATCTTTCCGTTCTTAAATATAACAGTGCCAAGAGGAATGATCTTTTCACCATCAAAAATACGCACATTTTTAATAACGGTCGCGCTGGATATATCCTGTGCTGCTAAACCAGATAGCAGTGCCAAACAACCAACAAAAACAAAAAAGGCTAATAAAATAGAAGTGAAAGATCGTAGAGTATGATTTTTTTTCTTTTCCATTTTCTCAAGCTCCTTAAATTAATTTTAATTGGTGACGTTCCTTTAGGTAATTCCTGTTATATAAGAAGACCTCATCAAATAATAAAAAACTGAATAAACGGACATACTATTCTTGACCGATAAGGTGAAATACATCAAGAAACGCCTATATTTATATACTTCTGCTTTCTACTCTCTTCTTTTTAAACTTACATAGGTCTCCAGTACTTTCAAATACTTTGAAAATGCCTTCCTCCCCTTTACTGTAATGTAACAGGTTGTCAGAGGCTTCTTCTTTTTAAAAACCTTCTTTATGGAAATATATCCAGCCTCTTCAAGTTTTGATAAATTCGCACTCAAATTTCCATCTGTAGTTCCAACTAGCTCCTTCAAATAATTAAAACTCGCTTCTTTGACAGAAATCAGGATTGATAATATTGCGAGCCTTATCCGGGAATGAATAACAGGGTCAAGTTGAGCTAACTTCTCAGGGGGCATTTTCTTCACTTTGTTTTTGATACATGGAGCGGAGTACAAGAGCAGGCATGATGTAACCAATCAATAAAAGCGGCACAACAAGAAGACCTCGATAGTTCTCATGAATAAAAACCATTCCTAACGCGCCAAGCCACCAGATAACGCCACACCACTTTAATAGATTCCACTCAACAATACCACCCAGAGTAAAAACAAGAATCCCTGCAACCAATGCTATGAGTATTGGAATCAATCCCCAGGAATACAGCTTCAGAAGGGGAAAAACAAAACCCACTAAACCGAAAGCTATTCCGCAGGCAAAACAGAGATTACCGGTAGTGATGTGAGCATATGTCCTCGCTCCTGTTAATCGTTCCAGCTTTTTGCCATAAACGATCGAGAAGACAACCCCAAAACCCATAAAAACAATCCAGTCTAACCAGATCCAGCTATATTTTTCGATAAAAACCAGGACATACATACCAACGATACCAAGAATAGCCACAATCCCCCAGACTAAAAAAAACATCCAGGAACCAGCTGTGATCTTTCTTGTTCTCTCAATCATTTCTTGAATGAATTGAATCTCATCCTTTGCCTGTAAATCGTTCATGTTTTCTCCTTTATAAATTTAATTAATTTAAAGTACTTTATTATATAAAGTAATTTAAACATAAAACCATCATTTGTCAAGTATTTTTTTATTTTTTTTTACAGGTCGAATTTTCCTGCTAAAATGGGCCGTTTAAGCGGGAAAGCAGGGGGGTAATTTGTAACTTCTCAATAAGTGTGGGTAGATTATATTTGTGACTAATCACTGGATTCCTGCTTTCGCAGGAATGACAGACACTTACACTCAATCGTCATTCCCGCGGAGGCGGGAATCCATAGCTACTACCCACTCTTATTGAGAAGTTACCGCCAAACTACAAAACCCCCACTACAAAACCCCCACAAAACCCAAAAATCGCAAAGAGCATCTTGATACGGCCAGAATCTAAGGCTCCGAGATACCGGAGAAAGATTATATTCTATATAATCAGGTAAGAAATATATTTTAAGGGCCTTGACAAAGTTCTTTTAGTCTATTATATTGGACATAAGTCTAAAATATTAGATCATGGTCTACTTTTTTGAACAAAAATGAAAAAAGTATTGATTGCTACTAATCAACAAAAAGTTTTAGATTTTTTAATTCAATTTCCAGGAAATGAATTCTTAGAAAAAGAAATTCAAAAGGGAACCAGAATAAGTAAATCTGGAGTAAATTTCGCTTTGAGAGATTTAACTAAAACACAATTAGTAAAGAAACAAAAAAGAGGTAAAATTTCTTTTTATTCAATAATCTTTGATCATCCTGTAGTTAAACAATTGAAAGTTTTAAGAACCCTTGTAAATTTAGAACCTTTGATGAAAAAAATTAAAAAATTATCAAAAAAAATAATTCTTTACGGGAGCTGCGGCCGGGGAGAAAATACAAGCATGAGTGATATTGATTTATTTATAGTGACTAATAATTCTAATTTGATAAGCAAAGCAATGAAGAAAAATAAACTAAGCGAAAGAATTAGATTGATTGTCCGATCACCATTAGAATATGTTGAAATGGAAAAAACAGATCCAACTTTTTATAAAGAAGTTGAGTTAGGAATAACCTTGTGGGAATCTAAAGATGAATCCTGAATTCAAAGATTGCCTGAAAAAGCAAAAGATAAAAAAATTTTCAAGAGGAAAGGCTTTAGTTAATAAAGAACTAAAAACCGCAGAGGATGATTTAAAAACTGCTAAAGAAAGTTTTAATAATGAAAATTATAAATGGACAACAATTCAATGTTATTATTCAATGTTTCATTCAGCTAGAGCACTCCTTTACTCAAAAAATTACAGAGAGAGGAGTCATTATTGTCTTACTGTTGCCCTGCGTGTGTTTTATGGTGAGATGGGATTTTTATCAATTGATTTAATTGAAGGATTCCAAAAAGCCAAGACATTACGAGAGAATGCAGATTATTATGATCAGTGGTCAAAAGTAGGAGCTGAGGCTTTGTTAGACATAGCAAAAAAATTTCTGAATGTTAGCACAAAATTAATAAAATCAAATTCATCTCATTCTAGCTAACTGTTTAAATCTCTCTCTCATTTCTACTTTCCCCTTTCCTTTCCACGCAAGTTGTGGCCTCTGTCGCTTATAGCTGTATCCGAGGACTCAACTATAATGGTTTTGTTGATTTAGACCAAAATGGGTCGCAATTTAATGTGTATCTCCTTACAATAAAATAAGGAGGTCACTATTGAGGAAAAGAAAAGCTTACGACGACAGTTTCAAAATAAAATGGGGACATGATACCCATTTCCTATTTTTTATATCATCCAGTTTTTTTTAGAAAAGACAGGTAGAATATTGAGCCTGTAGAAGAATCCGTCGAAAAAAGGGAATTAGATATCATGTCCCGAATTAATTTTCCTGGAGCTATCTGACAGAAAAATCTGTATTCACTTCAGATTTTGATTGAGTATTAACTTCTTCTGCAACAATATTTAAAGAATATCTGCCGGTTATCAATTCAGGCAATTGAAGTTCTATTAAAAGTACAACTGTATCTTCCTGATTCTTAGAAGAAAGAATCGATAGGGAAAGTGGAATTTTTTTCTTCGATGCATGTTCAACAAGTAAGACAGAAATATTGACTTCAGGTTTTTGAATATCAACAAAAGAACACCGCACGACGGCCAATAGTTTTGATACATCCTTGTCGGACACGTTGATAAGCGGGGAATGTTTATTAGAAATGAAAGGATAGATATCATTTAATGAGAGAAGCTCTTTTTTAGCATCTTTTTTGTTGTCCTTGGTTAACTTTATAAAAACAGATTTTTTCTCGGGGATGAGCAATAAAGGCTGATACAGCCTCATCCCAGATTTGAGTGGTGCGGGAATATCCACTAACGAAGAGGCAACGGCTCCTCTTCCTGTCTTAAGGTTTCTTATGATTGTTCGACATTCATACATCCCAGGAGGGAGAGAAAGGATGGCATAACTATATATTCTTTCTTGAGAGAATGGGGAAAAGTCGATGTCTCCTCTTGTAGAGAAAATAACGTTGTTATCATTGTCAAATATAAAGTTTGCGTGTTCTGTTTTTCCTTTTATGACTTCTTCAATATCATCCAACGGTATTTCGGAGATGAGAACACAATTGGATTCTTTTTTTCCGGAGCAAGGAAGAGCGATAAGATTGAGACTGTAGGGTTCTTGAAAATAAGGGTTTTCGCTCAATGCTAGCTCGATGAGATGGAGCTCTTTCTCGAATTTTGAGAGTTCCGTAAAAGGTTTTGGGTTGAAGTATCCACTCTGTGCATGGACCTCATATCCCTTACGCTTGAGCTCGACTTTGATTTCATGATACTTGCCGTCCCATGTCTCATCTATATAGTAGCCCAAAGCATAATAATTACTAGTGATATTCTGAATCTGTGTGGCAATTTTTTCATAATCCTCCACCTTATATAAATATTTTCCTCCAGAAATATCTGATAACATATCAAGAGCACGCACACGTTTAGCTCCTAAAGTGCTTACTGAATACACAGGAGAGTTTGCTGCGGCCAGTTCTTTACCCATCTCTTCGTAATTCTCACGCAGTATTTGACCACCCGAAAACAAATGATAGCTTGGAACTCCTCCAGAGAATAGGATAATGTTTTTGTATCCAGGAATGTAACGGAGCACTTTAGCAAGCTCTTTAATATTGTTAATAAAATTATTGGTTCTGGCCACAGCATCGGTTGGAATACCAGGTATTTTCAAGCTAATTGGCTCCCTTACTTTTCCCCGGGGCTTTATTTCCACGCTCAATCCGCCTTCAATTATTGGCGGCATTCCAGTCATTCCTTTTAACCTCTTTACTGCTTTTATGACTTTTTTGTGATCAGTAGTTAAATATTCATGGATGACCAATCCCCCAAGCGAGGAATAAGAAAAGACTCCCACTTCATCGGTCGACTGAACCTGGGTGTCGATAAAGTGTAAAGCGGCTTTTTTTGATAAGGCGAGCCCGCGCACACTGTTTCTGTCTACATCCAGAAGAAGGATAAATTTGCGGTTCATCCTTGTTTGAATTTTCTGAGGAGGAGGAAGTTTTACCTCTTCTAGCGTTTCTTCGACCTTCTTATCAGGCTTTGCTGAGATATGCTTTTCAAAATCGGTGATAGTTTGAAGCTTGCCGTTATCATGAAGGATGAAATCATCTTTGGTTAAGTCTGTTACTGGATTTCCATTCTTATCTGTCACGAAAACCTGAACTAATTTCAGAACGACTGTCACTTCATACTGCAATGCTTTTTGATATTTTTGCGTTTGAATTGATTCCAACCCTAATTCATGAAGATTAGGCTGAATGGTAAAGGCTAAAACGAGAATTAAAAAGAGGATTTTCTTTCTCATTTTTACTCCCTTAATTCATCTTGTTCCCTAGCTTTGATTCTTTAACTTATATCACAAAAAAAAAGCCGATTCAATGTGAGTGAAATCAAACCCATGTGTTTTGAAATTTTATTGTATTTCCAAGACGTGATTATTCCCACGCAGGAAATTAATGAGGGGTAATGAGTGTTTCTTATCTAATCAGTTGGACACACGTTAGTGAGCGGCGGAGTACTCCATATGAGAAAATCCAGAAGGTAGAAACGTTTTTCTGTATTGAGGTGTGTAATTCCCTGATTTTTATGTACGAATAAAATGGGGACATGATACCCATTTCCTATTTTTTATATCATCCAGTTTTTTTTAGAAAAGACAGGTCGAATATTGAGCCTGTAGAAGAGACCGTCGAAAAAAGGGAAATAGATATCATGTCCCGAATTAATTAAACAAAACATTCCCATTTCTCTGCTTCACTCCATTCTTGGACCCACTGCATTAACCGGCGACCTGCATCTTTAGGTGGTTTTTCGATATTATGCCAGACAAGATAAGCTTTCCCATCGCCTCCAACTAACAATAGGCCGGACATTCCGCGTGACCTGTGCAAAGCCCTAATTGCTTGTGCAGGCGTCTGTACTATAGGTGTTCCTACGTTCAAAGAAGTATTAACAGCTACTTCCACACCTAAACGACGGCCTATTGCTTTCAAGATTGCATAAGAAAATGGATCTGTTTCCTCACGAACAATCTGGAGGCGGCTCGTACCATCTTTATGGACGACTGCAGGTATTAAATTGTAACAATCCGCTTTAGCTTTGACAGTTAACACCATGTAATTATAGGCATTGTAATTATCATCAGATGCTCCTTCGGATAAATAATAAAGTCGCTTTGCTTCTTCCAGAGTGAGCATAGGAGCTAACGGACGAAAAGTCTCCCTGTATTTTACATGTTTGTTGAGCACTTTCAGAGTTTCCGGGTTACACGGATTAGCAAGAATCGTTCGATGCCCAAGAGCGCGAGGCCCTGTCTCGCTTGCCCCTTGATAGAGACCAAGAACACCATCATTTGTTATGATGTTTGCTACCAAGTCTGCAACTCGCTGACGTCCTTTCGGGTCGAGAATATTTCCAACCGCCAAACTTTTTGTGTTTTCTGCCTCAACGATGGCCAACTCGACATCTCCTTTGGATGGAGCGCTTCCACATATAAAAGCATGTTTCATAGCTGGACCTAGAGGAGCCCCATGGCTCATAGCAAAATTGTAGCAAGCACCCATGGCAGCCCCGGTATCACTCGGATTAGGTGGAACCCAAAGATGAAGCCTGGTGTTCTTTTTTTTAAGATTTCTGTGATAGTAGGCTTCATTAAAGTTATTTAGTAAGTTCATGTTGGCCACACAGTTGAGTGAGGTTCCTCCGCTAAATACAAGTTGGTTGCTGCCAGTGTGCCTGATTAGAAAGTCAACAATGTGGAAAAGCGCATCTTCAAACACCAACTGAAGCGCTGCAGCCTTGTCAACGCGTTCCTGAGTGACCTCGGAAAACTCAATATCGTCGATTTTTAGAACTGTCCCTGGATCCCACATCTTATCCGGAGGAATCGGTTCACCAATAATCTCTACAAGCTGTTTGCTATATGGCTTCTGTTGCCCTCTTCGATGGTAGTTAATAAGTGATCGGTTTACGCTTACTCTACCGTCAGGACCCAAGCGTATAATCTGCCTCAGGCGCTTGTAATATGGGTTAGTAAGACGATTAGTATCACCCCACGCACTGGCGCCCATAAAGCGTCCCTCACTGCTTAGGGTTGTCCATCCTCCTTGTGTAGAACTTATTACAGCATAAAGCAGTCCTTGTGAATCAAATATATTAGGAAACCTTTGCACAAGTTTGATTTTTCCTTGTTCAGCTACATAAGTGGACATCGCACCGTCATCACCAAAACCATCTACAACGACTATCATGGTCAGCTCAGGACTCTCGGTAAATGGTGATACAGCATATGGGAAGAAAGCATGGTTGTCGTGATGGCGCATGCCAATAACTGGTACCCTCTTTTTAGTATTAAAAAAACTCTTGAGTTGACCGGGAGCTTTTAGCGCCTCCAGGAAATGCCAAGAATTCATTTGAGGAGAGGCGTCCTTACGTGCCAGAAGAAAGCTGGCTGGAGCTTCCTCAATAGCAACTCGAAGACTTGTAGAGATTCCTGCCAGGTAGTCCCAGGAACCAACAACAGCTAGGACATCAGCAGGTTTCGCGTCCATTTTATCGAGATAGCTAAAAACCTCTTTAAGCGAGTTCTCCGGAAAGCGGTCTTCATGTCTATTGCCTGTATATCTTTCCTCCTCGTTATTGCAAATAGGACGTATCCCATGCTTCGCAGAGACCTCCACGAGCGCTGCAGTTGAATTGTGCCCGCTTGGTCCAACACCAACCAAATACACGGATTCTCCCTGACCTAGCCGTTCACGCATCTCTTTACCCTTCTGAATCGCATAACGACTTTTATTATCGTAGAATTTCAATGCGGCACCTACAGTTCTCACTATAGGAATGGAAAGCTTCTCCACAAGCTTACCTGCAAATGGATGAGATGGATCATATCGTCCTGTTTTCATTGTTTTCTCCTTTAGTTTTATTTCATTCATTACTAAGTTAAGCTTTATGAAGAGGAAAGTTGTCAAAGAATTGTTAAGAATTTGTTAAAAGTTTGTTAAAAAGGAGAAATATTGGGGTTAGACCAAGCTATATTAAAGATACAAATAAAATGGGGACATGATCCCATTTCCTATTTTTTATATCATCCAGTTTTTTTTTAGAAAAGACAAAGGAAAATGGGGTCAAGCCTAAAACCTTTTTTTACAGGTCGAATTTTCCTGCTAAAATGGGCCATTTAAGCGGGAAAGCAGGGGGTTAATTTGGGCTATATCTTTTATAATCTATAGGTTGGCTCAAACAAAATGCTATACCAAGACTTTCCGACTTAATGCGGAAAATGGCATCTGCCCCACCATAATCCAACCTGGCTTTCCTTCTTTGTTATGATAGCTTCCTAGGTCTGTCTTTTCTAGTTCTGATCATTCTGTGCTGCTATTAGTGATTCCCATTACTGTAACTCCCCTCAACTTATTGAGAACTTGCATCCAAACTACAATTTGTCTAACAATTTGTCTATTACAAAAAATACTGTGCCCCCCTTTTTATAAGACGCTTCTTACGAAATGGATTTCTTGAGACTTTTTAGGTCTGCCAACAAGTCACGGGCATCATTGTACCTATCATCTGGCTTCTTATTTAGACACCGGAGGGTAATCTCTACAAGCTGTTCTGGCAGTTCCGATCTCAACTGAGAAAGCGGCTTAGGTGTTAGCTCAAGGACATTATACATTGTCGCCGCGGCTGAATCGCCTTTGTATGGATTTTTCCCTGTAGCCATCACGTAGAGAATGGTGCCAAATGCGAAGATATCCGAGCGTGGGTCTACATCACGGCCCTCAATCTGCTCTGGCGACATATAGGCCAGCGTACCAACAATCACACCTTGCTGGGTAAGCTCCTGGGGAAGAGATATAGTTTTACTCACTGCCCCCTCGTCTGGTTGCGCAGCCTGTACGGCCTTGGACAGTCCAAAATCTAAGATTTTGAGCCGGCCATGCTTAGTAACCATCACGTTCTGGGGCTTCAGGTCCCTATGAACGAATCCATGGTGGTGTGCCTCTGCAAGGCCCTCTGCGATCTGAACGGCTACATCGAGAAGCTGCTCAATCGGGAGCGGATGAGAACGGTCGAGGATTTCTTGTAGAGAGCTGCCTTCAACCAGCTCCATTGCGATGAAGGGAGATCCCTCTGAAATCGATTGTTCTTCCTTATCGGGAATAACGAAAGACCCCGTTTCGACCTGGCTCACCTCATAGACAGTACATATGTTAGGATGGTTGAGCGCTGCTGCTGTACGGGCCTCTCGCAAGAAACGGGCTCGTCCCTCAACGCTACCCAGAAATTCCAAGGGAAGGAATTTCAATGCAACTTGCCTCTTGAGGACCATATCTTCTGCCCGATAGACTACTCCCATACCTCCAGCACCAATCCTTTCCAGGATTTTGTAATGAAGCTCTATCTGAGGAGTTTTTTCTTCAATACCCAATTCATCAGCTACGAGTCCCGAAAGCCAGCCATCCACAGATGATGGACCAAAGTCTAGCATCGCCGTATGATAAGTCATGTCATCCAAATCTATCGCAGCCTCAGTAAGAGGATTAAAACCCAGCTTTGTCGCTACCGGAGCATAAGTCGGCAGGTCGACTACCGTCAGATAAACACGTCGGAGTTTTGGACGAAGTTCCATATAGGTCCGTTTGATATCAAGCCAGCAAGCAGCCTGCACTGGTGACGGAGCCTCACCATGGTCACGGCTAAGCCATCGACGCAAAAAGAGCACCATCTGATTCTCAGGGACCCGATTGTTTCTAACATGATGCCACCAGAGCCTCATGATGGGATCCTCTTGCAGATTGGCCGGATCAACGGTGTTGGGATCGAAGCAACAATAAAACCCAACGATCGATCCGTCCTCCCCGCGCACCACATGAAAGGTTTGTGGTTGGTGACCCCACCAGAGCCGGAGAAACCCAGCAGCATCCGGACCTTCGTTTTTTTCCGCAATTTCATGAATGGCCGTATTGTCTTCATTGCGTGCAGGCTCAACAGCCAACTGCTGAGATCCACTAGGAAAAAATGCTTCCCGCACAACAGGATTCTCGATGAGATAGAGCATGTCTGCCGTATAACGCCAGAGTTCCGCAGTTCCTGCCTCTCGCACTTCGCTGCGCAGTTGCCGCCATGCAGCCCGTCGGTATTCAAGATAACGACTCGGATCAGCAGCACGCAATGAAGCGACGATCGCTTCATGAACCGCATCGTGAACTCTGAGTCCATCGTGCATACTTTCTACGAATGCGAGAGCACTTAGCTTATCGTACGTTTCCTGAGTGGAGCTGTCAGGGAGCATTGCTCCGAGGAGCGATTGCGTAATTCTTCTAGCGACTGAGGCAGCTTCGAGGGCTTCCCGTGTTGCTGAATCGTCAACATCGACAAGGAAGAGACGAGAAAGCTCCCGAATAACCTTGTGTTCTGCCACCTCTTGCAAATCCAGACTCGGGCGTTCTAGTGCTGCAGAGGCCGCAAGCTTTAGCGTCAAGGGATGGCCCCGGGCGAACCGATTGATGCGCTGGGTATCTTTTTCACGGACACCTGCGCGCAAAAGCAGTTCCTGCGCCTCCTTGTCATTGAGGGATCCCAAAGCTATGCTGCTGAACAGCCCCTGCCATTCGGGTGCAGTCAGCCAGACAGGAGTAGGAGGCTCACGACCGACAAGAATGACACGAACGTTTTCTGGCAGGGTTGGTACAAAGACCTGGCGTAACCATGTATCCATAAGGCGGAACACTTCATAGGTTTCGAGTGCGAGAAACACTCGGGGACCGAGACTCTCCAGTCCTTTCACCGCATCTTCTATGGTTGGAGTATCTTCCCCGATTGCATTTCCCAATTCGTGGAGAAATCCACGCTCAGTAGGCTCAATCAGACGGCAATCCAATATGACCACAATCGCTCCTCGCTCCCGTGCTTGAGCTGAGAACGCTTGCATCAGGGCAGATTTTCCCATTCCCCCGATGCCATGAATATGCATCACAAGCGGACTTTCGTCTTCCAGGCACTTTAGAAGAACGGCCATCTCCTCCGCTCTTCCAACGAAGTTTTCAAGGGCGCGTTGAGCAAGAAGATCTTTCATTCGGCGGGACATCTTTCTTCACCTCCAAACAATGATTTTCAAAATTTATAAGGTAACATGATGATGTGATGCACCTCCCGTGGGTGTTTATTTTATGATAGATTACCCATGAGATTCAAATTTCAATTTAGGAGGTGCACAGATGAATTATATGGGTATTGACCATCATATGCAATACTCACACATCACTTTACTGGATGAGAAGGGAGAAAAGCTCAAATCTGGAAGAGTTGCCAATCTTCGCAGTGAGCTTGAAAATTTTCTCTTGGGCATCGAGGAAGTGAAAGCGGTAGTGGAAGCTGGGAGATCGAGCTATACCATGGTGGATGTTTTGGACAGCATGGGGATTGATGTGACGATTGCCCATCCGAAGGAAGTCAAAGCGATCGCCAAGGCGAAGATAAAGACAGACAAGCGGGACTCCAAGATATTAGCTCATCTGTTACGGACGGATTTGATTCCGGAGGTTTACAAGCGCTCTCGGGAGAATCGTTCATACCAGCGGATATTACGACAGAGGGTCTTTTATGTGGGGAGTATGACACGAGTTAAGAATCGGATTAAGGCGCTTCTTTCACAGCAGTCTGAAGATATCCGGGGGGAGATCTCTCGGGTGAAGAATATTTTTGGCCGGGAGGGGCTGGCTGTGCTCAAGGGGTTGGATTTACCTGAAGGAGAGAAGAAGTTAATTAATGCTCTTCTGATGACTTTTCGGCACATGGAAGAACGGATAAAGGAATCGAGCGCTCTGGTGGAAGAGCTTTATGAGATGCTGCCTTTTGTGCGGCTTATCCATACAGTTCCTGGGTTCGGTAAATTTTTATCCGTACTGGTGGCGGTGGAGGTTGCGGAGGTGAATCGATTCGAAGGTTTGGGGAAGTTTCATTCGTATGCCGGAGTGATCCCATCGACGCACAGCTCAGGGGGAAGGACCTATCACGGCAAGATCGTAAAGGAAGGGAACCGCGGGCTGCGCTGGGCTGCAGTTGAGGCGGTATGGCCAGCCATCCGTGCTGATTTTGATCTGAGATGTTTCTATGAACGATTAAAGAAGAGGAAAGGGGCAAACTCGGCCAAAGTGGCCACAGCCAGGCGCTTGTTGACGATCATCTACCGGATGTTGAAAGAGAATCGTCCGTATATTCCATATAAAAGATGACAAAGAGACGAATCGGCTGCCTTCTGAAATTCTTAATGGGCCATTAGGGTCGCATTCTTTATAAGGTTAAGGGGCCGAAACCGGATATTACCGTGTGTGCAGACTTGGGAAGCCAAAGGCACGGATAGAAGAATGGTTCAAAAGACCTTGGGCAGAAGATTAAACAAGAGAAAAAAAAGGAGGCGCTAAAGAAAGTACTTGCATTACATCATCATAGAAGAAGAATTTGGTTTTTGCGATTGCCACTGTCTATTATAATTTTTGAGCTATTTCCACCCTCTAACATCCATTATTTCCTATATCATAGAGAAACCTTTTTCAGATATCCCAGGGGAAAATTACAGAAAGGCGCGTAATATATACATTTGGTGTCATTTTGGTTGCCGATATATCAAATCAACCGTTTAAAGATCTAGAGATTTGACACCTCTCATATAAATAAGTATCCTAGTATTGCTCATTCAGAGAGGAAAAGTGGCTATCGCATGCCCTAAGTGTAATACAGAGAATCCTGATACATCTAGCTACTGTACTGACTGCGGTACTCAACTTGTTCCAATCAGGGATGTCTCCGTCACAAAAACCCTCCAAACACCTCCAGTCGCCCCGGGCAAAACCATCGCAGGAAAATATAAAATCATGGGCACATGTCAATAAGTTTGTGTATAGGGTGTAATTCACATGGATCCTGCTGATGTTGGATAGAATTTAGTTCATGCTCGGACCTCTAGCTCCTTATTTTTAGCTTTGGAGTATTGATTCAAGACTGACTCCATTTCCTTTTCTGCTTTTTTCCAATCTGTGTTAGATTTTGGAACATAGTCTTTAAATTTCAACCGGTGGATTTGAAGCAGCTCATACTGGTTGCCTTTGAAGTGTGGGTTGGGATGTTTCCATTTACCATCCCGAAGTCTATCCAGTTGCAGGACAACATTGATTCCAAGGATCTCCTCCCTCTGGAAGGACGCTGATCCAGGAATAGCGGAATTAGAGGATGCTAAGAAGCGATTGGTTGGATTAAAACTTTAAAGAAGATTTAAGCTATAGGCCCGGACTGTAAACCTGGATTTCTTTGTCCAAACGATCAGCTAACTTATCTTCAGAAACATCCAAATCATAGTCTATCTGTAAGCCAAGCCAGAACTTCGCAGACATATTGAAATACTTGGCCAGACGCAAAGCCGTATCAGCCGTAATTCTACGCTTTCCTTGAACAATCTCATTTATCCTTCGGGCAGGGACACGGATGTCCAGAGCCAACCTGTTCTGGCTCAATCCCATCGGCTTTAAAAATTCCTCAAAAAGGATTTCTCCCGGATGAAGCGGAGGCATCTTTTTTTTACTCATGAATTTCCTCCTAATGGTAATCTGTGATTTCGACATCTAATGCATCCTTATCCTGCCAAAGAAAACAAATTCGCCTTTGATCATTTATTCGAATACTGTGCTGTCCTTTTCTTTTTCCTTTAAGTGCTTCCAGACGATTTCCGGGTGGCACTATTAAATCATTAAGATTTTCCGCTCTATTTAACATTCTTAGCTTTCTCAATGCGGCTCTTTGCATGCCCGTCGGGAATTTTTTTGTGTAACTTCTATTGAATATTTTTTCAGTCTCTTTACATTTGAAGGATCTTATCACACATTGAGAATATAACGCTATGCGTTAAATGTCAAGCGTTATATTTAACGATGTTTTTCTTGACCTTTAGAAGGATGCAGATTCTGGGATTGTTTAATAAAATGGGGACATGATAACCATTTCCTATTTTTATATCATCCAGTTTTTTTTAGAAAAGACAAAGGAAAATGGGAAATAGATATCATGTCCCGAATCAATTTCCGGTTGAAAATTAAATTCTGTTACTTATTTTCTTTTTCGCATCCTTCAGGGACTTCATAGGTTCCTGCCGGGGCTGATTTTTTCGAAACCTCGAGAAGTTCCTGGGTGGATTTAACATCCGTCCCCATCATGGATGTGGTGGCTGTGGACAGCACAGTAAGCCCTTTTATTTTTTTCATTTCCTCGAGCATCTTATCCAATCCAGGCGTTTTGGGCATCATAGCTAATCCGAGAGTCATGTACAGCTCATAATCGATTTTGATGTCCTCTGTGGCCCATATTTCCGAAGTGGATGTTATCCCCATCATTTTCATGGTCATGATGTATTTTTTGCATTTCCAGTTCTTGATTTTTTGCGTTTCCCCTGTTTCTTTCACACTGACCTTGGGCTGCATCATCTGGGCAAACCCTTTCATCATTTTCTGTGCCTGGGCTTTTTCTTCGTCCGAGAGATCGGAGCCAGAAATGGCAGCCGTTAGAATGTCACCAGTTTCACTATAAGGCATTTCCCTGTATTTCATTTCGGCACGGTTGATCATGTACATCACATTCTTGTCCAGCCTGACGATAATCGATGTGTCCTCACCGTGGTCGAGCCGGGCCTTGTCTTTGCCCATCCAGGTCACAAACATTTCGTCCTTGGCCGGCTGGCTCTGCCCCATGAATTTCATTTCATCAGTGTGATTTTTCTGCTTGATATACACATCCGCCTGCACAGCAAGAGGCACGGCAACACATGTTAATAGAAAAAATAATCCAAAAGGCCTTAAATACCTTTTTAAAAACATTTGATCATTCCTCCTTTATTTTAATAAAGATTATTTATCCTGGAGTATACAGGTTTTACACTCGGACAATCAATGTTTAGTTTTTTTTTGAGCTTCCAGCGGATTTTGCTGGAAATTTTTCCGGCCATGGCCTTCATAAACTCTTGGAATTCAGGCGGGGTTGCCTTCATCCCCCAGTTTTGTGCCGTTGGTGACTTCCCCTTTTTCCAGCTTGACCACAATCCGCTGCCAGGGTTTGGGCTCTCTACCCTTTGAATCTTTGATGTCCTTGATGGTGATGGACATTTTGTCGCCGACGGATATCTCGTCCTCCTCCGGGTCAACTTCGCACGACCAGGGTATGTGCTCGTAGTCATAGATGAGGTCGTCAACAGGTGAGAATACCGTCCGGGCCAGATTTTTTACTGCTCCACTCCCGGCTCCGGAGGCGCTGCCTGTCCAGGAAGTCTGTCCTTGTCTGACTACCTCGCCGAAGTGCACATTAATGAGCTTCATGTGGAGCGTCCAGTCACCGTAAGCCTGTCCGGGGATGTAGTTCGGTTTTTCCAAATATCCTTCTTCCCAATAACCCGGCTCGATCTTATCGATCCGGTTAAGCGTGAGCGTGCCCTTCCAGATATAGTCTTCGTCCAGAAAATTCTTGACGGCCTCGCGGACGGCAGGATCAGGAGGAACACCCACGGCCTTCCCTATATCTTCCACCATCTTGTCCAGTTCGGCGCGTCCTGTCCAGCTCTCCTCAGCGTATTCAATCGGGCAGTCCAGGATGTCGGATTCCAGGAGTGCGCCGTAAAAGCCAGCGGAAATAAAGCCCGATACATCGCAAACTCACCTTTCATGCCGAACGTCCTCCTCCACCCCAAGTTGTTCAACAGGAACTCATGATGGCAGCCGAAGAGGGAGAGAAATATTTCTAAACATTGAAGGAGGGGTAAAGTCTATATTATTTTTGGCTATTTTTGAAGCTTTATTCCGGGATTCTTATATATTGTGGATTATTTTTGATTTTGTGTGATTTGACCGCAGTATTTTTTTATGATAAGTATATCAAGATAGTTCAGAGGGACAAAATAGGGAAAAAAATGAGAGCCGGCCGACATCAACACAAAAACGAAATTCCTATCCCTTTTATTTCAGGTTTCTAGGCGAGTGTAAATTAGGGAAAATTGCAGGGGATTTGATTCAATCATAAAAGGGGAATTCTGCAGTGAATGGGATAAAATCCTGTAAGCGCTGTCTATTTGACGATACCGTAAAAAATATCACATTTGATGAAGAGGGGATATGCAATTTCTGCCGAGTCCTCGAAAAAATGAGGAATAAATACAAAAAAGCTGATATAGAAAAGCTCTTTTCTCGGATAAAGCGAAGGATGAAACACAAGACCTATGACTGCATCGTTCCTTTAAGTGGAGGGATCGATAGTACGTATGTCCTTTATTATGTAAAGAAAGCCGGATTAAGGCCGATTGCCGTGCATACCGATAATGGTTGGGTTGCTGAAATCGCGAAGCAGAATATGAAGAAAGCCGTCGAGAAACTCGATGTCCCCTTCGTTAGACTCACAAAAGATTGGGAATTATTGAAAGATATCTACCTCGCATTCCTCAAGGCTTCTGTCCCTGAATTGTGTACTGTCTGTGAAGTCAAGAGCATTTCCGAGCTCATGGAATTTGCAGTAAACAAAAACATCCCTTACCTCATTTTCGGATTTTCTCCGGAGACGGATGGACTCGCGCCCATACACTGGCATTACATAGACAGCCGCTATTATGACAGTATAGTGAACAGGTTTTCCCAAAAGAAAGAGGATGCGAAGCGACTGAACAAGGCACATTTCAGAGATATATTTTTTTTCAGTGTTAAGAAGGGAATAAGACACATTCAGCTCCCAAGATTTATGGAATGGGATGAAAGTGAGATAAAAAAGATTTTAAAGAATGAGCTGCATTGGATTGATGGAGGCCACCACTCTGATTGCGATTACTATTCTTTCATGAAGTATGTTGTTAAGAAGAAATTTAATATTGATAAACATAAGACTTTTTTATCGGCTCAGATTAATTCAGGAAAGCTCACTAGAGAGGAAGCACTGAGAATATTCAAAGAATCCTCTTCGCACGATATCGAGTCAAAGATTGAAAATGTTTTGGCGAGATTGGGAATTTCGCGAAAAGAATTTCAGGAAATTTTAGAAAAGAAACCTCGATACTTCACTGATTATCCGACTTATTATCCGATCATCAAAAAATTAAAACCTCTTTGCTGGCTTGGATGCAGGACTCGTTTTTTTACACACGGACTCTATGAGTATATGTTCGAGACGGGGGTGTAGAATCTTGTGATTTGCCATGAAGCTTTATAAGGCTTATACCAAATGGGTATGTACCTGCTCCTCGCGTCATCCTCTCCTTTGCCTTACGATCGTTTTGAGCCTTTCTCTCCCTGCCTTCCTACAGATTAAGAAAATCACTCTGGACTCAAATTTGATCCGTTTGTTACCAAAGGATAGCCAAGTGTTTTTCTGATCTGAAAAGCTCAAACAAGTGATCAGCTATGGAGATTATTTCACTCTTTTGTTTGAATCCGAGAATACCAATCAACTTGAAGAAGCTGTCCGAAAAGCAGCAAGAGACATCGAAAATCTAAATGAAGGCTATATGATTCAGTATCAGAGGCCGATCGATTTAACCCTGAAATACCGTTATTTCTTGATATCTTCGGAAATGCTTACCTCAATCTCAGATTTCATCACGAGGCTTAAATTTGTCACGGATGATAAAGGACACGCAGAAATCATTTCTCTCATTGAGGGTAAATTGGATTCCTTAGGCTTGAAAAGCTTTTCTCCCTATTTTCGGAGCGAGGATGGCCAATTGTACGGAATGATCATTCGTCCTTCCCAAAGTAAAAAAAATTTAGCTGAAGTCAGGGAAGATTATAAGAAGCTTCAATCAGTAGCCGATAAGATTGCCACAGGTTTCAACATCAAAACAGTTGTGGGAGGCTCGCACAGAAAAAATCTTGGGGAATTTGATATGTCTTTTTTCACAAAACGGCCTCTTGTTCGTGCAATATTTTGTCCTTTAGTAGAGGATGGAGAGAATCAAAGGTGAGAACGTCCACCTTCTTTTTTAGAATTTCCTCAAGGTCTAATTTTAAACTTGCTAGTTCAAGAAGACTGGCTGTTTCGGGCAATTCGACCAAAAGATCGATGTCGCTACTATCAGTTTGTTCCTCTCTAACAACAGATCCAAAAAGAGAGGCTTTTTTTACTCCATATTTATTGAGAACCGGCATAATCTTATTTTTTATTTCCATGATTGTCATATGTGTTCTACCCATTTTTTAAATCCTAATTTATTTATCTTTTTTAAGCAAGCTGATTGAATACTCCCGAATAATCGGGTAATTCAATCATAGCATAAGGTATAGATAAATATAAGCCTCTATTACGCCATAAGAAACTGGTATAATAGAGGCATGAAAAAAAACAAAAGTTACAGCATCCAGCGTTTTGATATTGATCATGAGTTTTGCCAAAGAGATAGGATTGGCAGCGGCACTTGAAGATAAATAAAATGGGTAAATAAAATGGGGACATGATACCCATTTCCAATTTTTTATATCATCCAGTTTTTTTTAGAAAAGACAAAGGAAAATGGGCCATTTAAGTGGGAAAGCAGGGGGTTAATTTGGGCTATATCTTTTATAATCTATAGGTTGTCGCAGCCAAACTACAATTTAACAATTTAGCCCACTTTGTACAGACGAAAAAAATCAGATGTTTTTCTCTTTCTTTCTCTCTAAACATTATTTTATTGAAAAAGGGGACTCGCTAATTTCAATTTAATCAATAAGATAAGTCTATTTTTAGGGATGATTTCAGGCCTAAAACCTTTTTTTACAGGTCGAATTTTCCTGCTAAAATGGGCCATTTAAGTGGGAACGCAGTGGGGTAATTTGGGCTATGTCTTTTATAATCTACAGGTTGGCACAGCCTAACTACAATTTAAAACTACTAACTGCTCTCTTCTTCCTAGCCTCAGAAAATTTTTATCTTCTCTATGCAGCGCCGATAAGGAAAGTGTTGTCTAAACCCAAAAATAACCAGAATTAATCAATAAAAATGATCTTGTATTTCCCTAATCC
>Ga0209986_10000449_pt1 | contig 39163 bp, 36 predicted proteins | sample BlataG_FD_183168 | JGI IMG/M metagenome (GOLD analysis project Ga0209986, IMG submission 183168) | Deep subsurface microbial communities from Black Sea to uncover new lineages of life (NeLLi) - Black_00105 metaG (SPAdes) (version 2) | ecosystem: Environmental > Aquatic > Marine > Oceanic >... | reverse complement strand
GCTGTTCAGATTGCGGAGACGAGGTAACCATTCTGACAGATTATCTTGGTACTTACTGGGACTGTGGCGGCTATTACATGAGTTTCGTCCCTAATCCTACTACCGGCGAAACCATACTGGAATTAAAAACGGATAACATCGATACTTTTACCGAAGGTGATAAATGGGAAGCCGAAATTTTTAACCGGCAAATGCTGTTGATGCATAAAACAACCAGGTTGAAAGATAAAACATGCACGATCAATGTTTCCGGTTGGAAAGAGGGCATCTACTATGTGCGTGTGAAAGTAAAAGACAAATTAGTGTTCGGGAAGTTTATAGTGACAAGATAAGATTCAAATTAGTAAAAATAAGTCGATCAAAGATTTCCCTGTACGACAGACCCTAAGGGTTTTGCGCACTGGCATTTCTACGCTGGAAACCCTTAGGGTCTGTCGTATTCCACCCATTTAATGAGTCAAGGGCGTTTACGATTACCTTCTCTAAATTTTCAATATTTTCAATACCCACCGAAAGCCTGATCATTCCCGGTAATGGGTATTTATCACCCCACACCGGTTCTAAAGGAAGAAGAATTGTACCGGCATCTCCCATTGTTGGAATCAGAGGGATAAAATCAGCAACTGCCCGAATGAACTGATCTCTGTTTTTTTCCTTCGTACTTCTGTCCTTTCCTGCTATGTCAAAAGTTATCATCCCACCGTAACCTCGCTCACCGAACATTTTTTTTGCTTCCATATGTGTAGGATGTGTATATATTCCTGGATATAAAACATTTTCTACCATGGAATGACCGGTTAATATTCCGGTGAGTTTCATTGCATTCTCACAATGTCGCGTAAATCTTATTTCGAATGTTTTAAGCATTGTTCCCAGGCGATAAGCATCATCAGCCGAAAGCATATGCCCTGTATATTTACGGTATTCAATCGCGTCCTTTTCCAACAGGGAATTATTACCGCATACTACACCTGCAGTGAGATTACCATGTCCTGATAAATACTTAGTGGCACTGTGAATAACAAGATCGGCACCATGTTCCAGTGGGCGCCAGAGAAACGGAGTCGCAAATGTATTATCAATAATTACTGTACATTCATATTTTTTTGCAAGCTTTATGATCGCTTCTCCATCGGCTACAATAAGCATGGGATTGGAAATGATCTCAAGATAGACCATTTCAGGCTTAAGCTTTTTCAGGATCCTTTCCAATTCACCAAGATCATACCGCTCTCCAGTGGAACAGAAACGGTGAATATCCAATCCGCGTCTTCGGATGAGGACATTATCGATAAAGAAATTTGTTCCGCCGTAGATATCATTGAAAAAGAGCCATTTTCCTGTTTTTGTTCCTTTCTGGAATATGGATAACGCCAGATCGATGGCAGACATTCCTGATTGAGTTAATAATGCCCAGCGGCAATTTTCCAAATCCATGATCTGTTCCTCGGTGGCTACAACGGTTGGATTCCTGTACCTCGAGTAGATGTATAATTCCGGAGATCTTCGGGGGTCAAGTTCGTCATTAAATGCTTTCCTTGTTGTTTCCGCATTATCCAAAGAAAACCCGGCATTACGGTACACGGGCATGATTAAGCTATTAACTTTTGTGCTTTTCATTTATCATAGGTTTTTTATGGGTTCTTATTTTCCTTTTCTCCAGCGCTTGAGAGGATGCATTCTTAGTGAAAAATGCGTTGGTTTAAGGGGGAAAATACCGTGTTTAACAAAACGAAGGTCTTCAATGCTGTAAAATGCTTTTGGGTTGAAACTATGTATGATATCAACCACTTTTTTAAATTCTGCCCTTTTAACAATGGTGTAGATTATGTGTACATGGTCTTTTAATCCCATGGCTTCAACACTGGTGGTTCCATATCCTTTCTCGTGGAGCGAGTTAATCAGGTTTGTAGCATCTTTTTGAGTAATAACGCGTATCAATAGGTCACCCAGGGCCAGTTTTTCTTCCAATAACATACCAATATAATTTCCGGCTGCGAATCCTCCTGCATAAGCAAAGTAACATATAACATTATCAAGATTTTGCATAATCCTGCTAATGGCAAGAATCCAAATAAAAATTTCAAAGAAGCCAAGTATGGGAACAATACTTTTTCTGCCCTTCGAAACCAGAATTATCCGTAAAGTCCCAATGGTTACATCAGCAATCCTTGCCAGGAAAATGAATAATGGCAGGACAAGATAAGTGTAAATTTCAGATTGAAAAAAATTTGTATCCATGATTGTATTTATTAAAAGTTATATACTCGTCTGACCACTACTACTGTTTAACTTTATGATTAGATTTAAATTATTATGCTAATAATGAGATATAATAATAAATTTGAACATCTTAGTGGTCAGACGAGTAGGTTGCAAAAATTAAAAAAAATAAAATTATGGAACTTAGCCTAAACTTTTTGATTAATTGCTAAACTGTTAAATAAATAAACCGTTAAAACGGTTGTTTATCTACTGAAAAATTAGTGTTATATCCACAGTTGAAACTGTGGGTTGATATTTCAGCCCACAGATTTATCTGTGGGTTTATAAGTAAATCAAAATAAAAATCTTAACGGTTTTAACCGTTTTCAAAGTTTATGCTTATTTTAAACTTGTGTTAAATTACCTCTTACGGAAGTTAAAAAAAACTGATATTGCTAATGCCAGCAGAAAGAGGGCAAGGGTGAATCCGTCCACTAATTCGGCATTGAAATCCAAACCGGTCAGTCTGTCTGTAATATACTTGATATACGAGTTTGGCAGGTTATAATGTCCCAATTTTCGCAGAACCTGAAAATGCCAGTCGGTAAAGGGGCAGTATCCGAATTCGTAAAAAATTCCAAGTATAAACCAGGATCCGCCTGTTAGTAACAGGATAATCAGGTTTAATTTGCGGGTGTATCTCCAAATCCATCCGAACAAGTTAAACAGGATTAGTATGAAATGGAAAACAAGAAAAAAGTAATCCAGAAATTTCAACATGTTTACCAGTTAATAACAATCTTTCCCATCGATTTACGGCTCTCAAGATATTCATGTGCCCGTGCTATATCTTCTGCTTTAAATGAAGAACCTATATAGGGTTTGATTTCTTTGTTTGCAGCAAGATTTATTACACTTTGCAGTGTTTTTTGAAGAATTTCCGGTTTATAATCGGCTATGCGCAACATGTTCACACCGATAATTCCTGTCGAAGTCATCAACAAACCAACGGGATGGATAAAACCGAAATTAAACATAAGTTTCAGGGAAGGAATAAGTCCTCTTTTTCTGGTCAACTGTTCAGAAGCCCCAAATGTAATTATCCTGCCTCCATGTGCAAGAAGTTTTCTGCTCTGTTTAAATGATTTTCCTCCGATGGGATCAAAAATTACATCGATTTTATTATTTCTCCTTAGACGATTAATTTCTTCCACGAAGTTGCTTTTCCTGTAATTGATCGCGTAATCCACTCCGTTTTCTTCCAGGAACTTTACTTTTTCATCCGAACCTGCCGTTCCGTATATAACACATCCTTTTCTTTTTGCCAGTTGAGTGAAAGCAATACCTACTCCACCTGCGGCAGCATGAATTAAAACATGATCACCTTCTTTAATGTTTGCCATATCATAAGCAGCATAATAGGCTGTACAATACTGTGTAACCAGAGCTGCAGCAGAACTATTGTCTATATTCTCAGGAACAGGAGATACAACCATTTCATGGATTTTTACATATTCAGCATACCCCCCAAACCGTGTAAATGCAGCAACCTTTTGTCCCGGTTTCAGTTTTTCGACATCCTCTCCCACTTTTTCAATCGTTCCTGCAACTTCATAACCCAGAATACATGGTAATGGCGGAGCTTCACGGTATAATCCCCTCCTGGCCATTACATCGGCGAAATTCAAACCGAAAGTCTCCACTTTTATCAGTACTTCTTCTTTCCCGGGTTGGGGTTTTGGGGTTTCCCTGATTTCAAACGATCCTTCAGCTTTCCCGTACTTTACTAAAAATATTGCTTTCATAAAATATGTAAAAATTAAAACTAAAGTAAATATTTAGCCTCTATTAGCATAAACTATAGATTAAAAAATGTCAATAGCCCCGTCCTTTAGGGCGGAGAACAAAGTTAGCCTATTTATCTCCCTTCAAAATTTGGGGAATTTTATTTTCAAATTTATAAAATTCCTCAAATTTTGAGGGAGGGGAGTTAGTTTCTTTTCAAACCCCGCCTTAAAAGGCGGGGCTATTGATAAAATTAATCACCAAAAGTTTATGAACTAAGCCCCGATACCCGATACCCGATAGCTATCGGGTATCGGGGCGATCTCACGTAAGTAATTAATCAGGTTAGAGTCTATCTATAATGTCGATAAAATAAAAAAATGAATAAAGAAAAATTAAATTAATAGTAACTAATCAGTTATGCAAATATCCAGAGTATCAATGTGTTATTTAAATCAATTTGCTGATGTAATTATTAAATTCCATGGAATAATCTCAGAAGCATGAAATGCCACTAAGACACCCCAGTACAGTCATTCTTCCTTACGAGGCAGGCAAAGACTTTAAGATAACACTAAGTTCTTCTCTTTGTGAAATCTGGAATGGAAATAAACGAAATTATTTCCCGCCCGAACGTACCGTTTGGTACAGGCGGGCATCAAGACAAATAAAACTTAATACCAGCTAAGAAACCTTAGCCTTAGCCTTTATTTGGAGTTTACTCCCTGTTACAGAGGGGCATCGAGAACTACATGGATACCTAAGGTATGGTTTAACGAATCGGCAATGCTGAGTTCATACGTGCATTTTTCTTGTCCGATTGGTATTTCATATGTATAATCTACAGGAATCAATTCATATTTAACTTCCTTTATGTATAGTTTTATATATGCCTCCCTGTAGGCTTTATCATACCGTTTATAATCGGTAGTTGCAGCCGGTTGTATTGTCCCGTACTGTTGTTCTCCAAAATAGGTATCGACAAAAACACTGTCGAAAGTCTGAGTGGTTAAATTCCTGATCCTAATATCAGTAGGACCCTCCGGTGATTTCTTTCTGCATCCGCAAACCAATAAGATACCAACAAGGCTAACCAAAAAAACAAAAATGAATTTTCTTTTTTTCATGATAATATTTTTTAATGTATTCAGTTATACGTTATATGTTATATGTTATAGGTTATAAGTGTTAACAGTAGTTTTAATATTTAATGATACCATTCTTTTTTTACATCTTCGACTTTTAATGGATTATACAATGGTTGTTGGATTTTAAATTTTAGAACAACCTCCATTTTGTAACGGTCATTTAATAGCCTCTCAAGATCAATACTTTTAACATATATAGCAACTTATTAAATAAAATTACTGCTAACGGTTTTGCTATGAGCAGTGGCTATGCCTGTGGGCTGGCTTGTCGCAGCCATTGCTTATAGCATTGTGTTATGCGTATACCCGACTGTGCAAATGAGACGGAGACATTCGTATTTTTTGCACTCACTTTATTTTTCCAGCGAGAATTTTTTTAACAATTAATTTTGTGTAGTTAGAGAAGTCAGCTGTCAGCATCCATTCTAAGTAACTGATTTCATCCTCAACACTCATTCCTTTGTTTTTACCAAAAGTGAAAACTATTTTACCATCATCATTACGCTTAAATTTTCTTTCATAGTCAATTAGTTCACCATCATTATTAGAAATGCTATGGAGAGCATCTATAGATTTTTCCAGTCCATATTTTTCTATTTGTCCATTAAGAACCTCAATAGTAACTAAAACATCTACTTCCGCTGAATGTGCGTCCTCCAAGTCTTTACCGCAATAAAATTTATATGCTGCTGTTAGGTCTCTCTTCTCGTTATTGTGGAAAATTTTCAAAGCATCTAAGTACTTTGTATCATTATTGAATGGAAGAGAGACTTGCGCTCTCAAAAACTCTTCAACAAGAATAGGCAAGTCGAATTCAATAATATTGTATCCCGCTAAATCGCAGTTACGAAAGTATTCCGCTATCTTTTTTGCTTTATCTGCAAAAGTTGGCTTGTTTCTAACATCAACATCCATAATACTATGAACTTCTGTTGCAGATTCAGGAATTGGAATTGTTGGATTAAATCTTTGCGTTATTAGTTCACTTTCACCATCGGGAAAATACTTAATAGTACAAAGTTCAATAATCCTATCCCTCACTCTATCTACTCCAGTTGTTTCAGCATCAAAATAAATTAAAGGTCTTCGCAACGTAATTTTTGGTTTTTGTATTGGACTGTCAACATTCATTTCTGTGAATGATTCACTTTCAAATTCATCAATATTAAAGCCACTGGGATTATCGTTTTCTGATGGAATTGTTCGTTCGATTGCAACAAAATTTCCGCTATCTGCTTCTAATATTTCGATATAGGATGATTTTAATTCTAAATGCGCCACATTGCCAATCAAAAGGGACAAGTCGGAAAAGCAAACTTGCAATGGCTCTTTTTGAGGTATATCAACATTCACGAATGAATACTTATTAGAAGAAGAGTGAATTGATGGGGGTAAAACAATATGATTATGGAATCTGAATTCCATTTTCTGAAAACAATTTTTGTTGTTGAGATTTGGTAAGAATGCTTTTACTTTTCCATCATTAGGAAAAAATTTATTGCCTGGACATTGAAAATATACATGATATCCATTTGTGCTTCCTGATTGAACCAACCATTCATAGTTCGATGGCAGCGAAAGTATCCTTAAAACTCCTGATATGAATTTTTTGGACGAGCAGTTATCTATATCAATTGCACGAATATTATTATAGCCAAGCATTGCACCTACCCCACTGGCATTTCCCCAATCATAATTTAAAACTTCGTTGTATTTCTGTCGTGCTGTCTTAAGAGGCGCCCACTCATGATAAGGACTTTTCGAATACGGTAACGAGTTATAATTAGTTTTTTTATTGTGGATACATGTTACATTAAGCCCCAAATTGTAATAATATGAAGCATACAATCTATATATGTTTTGTTCCTTCATCACTTAATGTTTATGAATTAACACCAGCAACGGGTTGCGCATAACTTTTAACTTATAACTAATAACATATAACATCTTATCCCAAAGTTAAATCCTCACAATTGCTGAAGATGGCAACCATCCCTTATTTCCGTCACTTAATTTGATTTCAGTCCAGTTGCCCAAACTATCGACAACAGATACTTTTATTCCCTCATGAATCACAAACAGATCAGTTCCCGTTTCATCAGGTGAGCTTTTTACCGTTACCACGGGACTGAATACAATAGCTGTATTATGATTTGTAACGATTTCTTTGTGATGATAAGAAAAAACAAAGGCTGAAACCGAAATAAATAAGAAAACAATACTTAGCCAGAACGAAAACTTTTTTACTCTGAAAACATTTATATACAAATATAAAGAAAATAGCATGAGGAATGTAATAAAAGTAATGATACTTAATAAAGCCCAGAAGTCTGTTGAAAATAGCTGCACGAATGCATAATGCCATTGTCGTATAAAAAACTGAGGCAGGTCGTCAATTTTGTCAACGGTAAAAGTTCTGGCCAGTTCAAGATTATGTTGTATGTCTTCATCATTTGGAGAAAGAAGGATCGCTCTTTCGTAATTCAGGATAGCATAATTTAATTTGTTGGACTTAAAATATGCATTGCCCAGGTTATAATAGAGATCTGCTGCTTCAAATCCTGAACCAAGTATTTTTTCGTACACCTGAATTGCCTTCTCAAACTCGCCCCCTGTGAAATATTTATTGCCAAGATCCACCTGATTTTCCAGATCCTGACCAATCATTTCCGGTGTTATAATAAACAGGAATAGTATAAATATTTGTAATCTCACTGAGTATTGTTTATCTCTTCGTTTCAAAAACATATGAATTATATATGTAAATATATTTTAATTGTTTAATTGTTGAGTCTGTTCCGAAAAGTCTTTTTGCCCCTAAATCCCCTAAAGGGGACTTTGCGGAATTCGATGATTTTCAACTGGTTCCCCTTTAGGGGTCAGGGGTAAAAAAGTTTAAAATCATTGAATTCTGACTTTTCGGAGCAGACTCATTGTTAAATTGTTTATTACGGTTTAACATGGTTCTTTCCCGAAAAACCACTCCCTCAGGGGATTGTTTTTCGGAACTAATAACTATTAACGAATAACATAATAACTACCTGAAAAATTACCTTTTGTAATTTTTCAGGTTAAGTTTTTGTTCGAATTTGCTGATTATTGTTAAAGTATTTTCATATACTGCCGCTAAAGGAGCTGATTCTTCAGCCGGTGCATATTGAGCGTATTCACAGGCATCTATTAATTCAACGATCTGACAAATCAGTGATTCTTCGATTTTGTATTCCTTAAGGATTTTTACGGAAGTTTCTTTCGAAAGTTTCGAAACCGGTATATTGAGTTTGTCACTTAAATACCCCCATATTGCCTTCAAAATCTCTTCATAAAACCTTCCCCTGTTTTTTTCCTTTTGATACGAACGGGCTATTTTTAATCTCTTCCTCGCAACTTTGTTTGCTCTCCTGTTTTTTACCAAAATCAGGTTTGTTCTTCGTTTGATTCGTTTTCTGTAAAGAATAAAAATGACGAAAAATAAAACCAGGGCACCGATATACACCAGAATAAAGAAAGTGGATCCAAAGATGGTTTTATCTTTTTGCCTGAGTTTAATTTTCCCTGTTTTTATAAACCGGATATCACTACCGAGGATGCGGATGTTTTCTTTCGAAAATCCGGAAATAACAGTAGTTTCCTCTTCATCGGCTTTCTCAACCCTTATGTTAAACTCGTTTGAGGAAATCGTTTTATATCTTTCCTGCCCGGGATCAAAGTACGAAAACTCTACAGGTGGTATGCGGTAATTGCCGGCATGCCGTGGAATAATCAGATACTCGAAATTTCTCGAACCGGTTGAGCCGTTGGTGGTATTTGCTATTTTTCCTGAAATTTTCGGATCGTATGTTTCAAAGTCAGGTGGAAAATGAACACCGGGCGCTTCAATGATTTTCAGGTTACCGGTACCGGAAATATTTACTTTCAAGGATATGGCATCATTCACTTTGACTTCCGTTTTATCAACCGAAGCCGTCATTTTTAATGAACCTACGGCACCATTAAATGTAGCCGGCTTTGTTTCCGGTAAGGGTTTAACCTTTATTTTTATAATTGGACTTTTAACCGGTTTTTTAACCGTCTGGTAGGAGTCGAAAAAATCATTGAAAAAACCATCAAACGGATTACGGGTACTTTTTCTTGCTTTCTGCTGAAACAAACAAACCAGTTCAACAGGATCTATCTCTATCTCACCACTTCTTTGCGGGAAAAGGACAACCCTTTGCAGAACTCCGGTACCATAAATTTGACCGTTTACATTTTCCCGCTCCAGGGTACGTAATGGCGGCGTTTCAATATCCTGTTTAAAAAATCCGTTAAAAGAGGGAAAAATTATATTTTCAAAGCCGGATAAATTAACTCTGGAGTAAATTTTTACAGTGGCTATAATATGTTCTCCCTGATAGACTTCCAGCTTATTGACCAAAACCCGTACAAAAAGATCTTCGTTATTTACATTAACAACTGTACCTGAACTTTCTTCAGAAGGCTGCCTGGTGACAGGTTGTGTTGGAGCCGTTCCCTTAACAACTTCAATTTTTAAGGGATTTGATTCATGCGTTTTCTTTTTAATACTTACCTGTGCCGGAGGAATGTCATAATTCCCTTCTTTTGTAGCCTGTAATACATAGGTATAAGTGTATGAAACGGAACTGGTTATCTTGCCGTTGATGATCTGGGTACTTTGATTATATGAAGTACCCGGCCCCATTAATACGTAAAAATCACTCAGATCAGGAGCATTAAAATCATTCACTTTGGTATTAATTGTAAATGTAAGCCGGAACTGTTCCCCCACTGCCACAACCTTTGGTGCTGAAGCGGTAAAATTTATATCCTGGGCGGAAAGACTCCAGGTAAAAAGAAATGATACAATTAAAATAATTAACCCTCTCATTTACTAACAATTAACAATTAAAAATTAGAAATTTGAAATTAAAAATTTAAAAAATTGTTATTTAGATGTTTTGCTTGAAATTGACCCTAATATCTTTTTAAGCTCACCTGATTCATTAACCAAATATTTTCCTGTTTCTTTATCTCCAATGTCAAGAGCTTTAAATATTTTTAACAAATAATTTGATTCCGGCATCTATCGCAAACTTAAATAACCTTTCTCCTAATCCCCTATCCATAATTTCTAATTTTTCATTTTTCATTTTTAATTAAATAGCGTAGCTATGTCCTTAAGTAAGTAACCGCCACGAAGGCACCCCAGTACAGTCATTCCCTGTTAAATATTGCCCGCCCTGTGTAATTGCGTTGCACCACTTCTGCCACAGGCATTCCTTTGGAAGTGGATTACACATGGCAAGCAATTTCACAGGGTAAACTTCCTTAAGGGGCAAGGCAAAGCCACAAAGTTACACGAAGATGTAATAAATCAACCACCTCCCCCTCCCTTCGTTCGGGTACTCCTCCTTTCCAAGTCCCAAAGGGATCCCTACGGGTGAGGAGAATTTTTTGTTAGTATATTAAACACCAGGTACTAAATTACCAATCTTTTTGTGTTTTTATTCTCTGTTGTTTTGCTTTTGCTTTTTTTATTTTTTCCTGTATGTTCTTTTCATCATTAGCAAGGGCTTCCAGCAGGCGTTTGGCGTTTTCTTTTGATATCTGGTCAGGTTTTGGTGGTTGTTGTTGCTGTTTGTTCTTATCTTGTTGTTCCTGCTTCTGTTCCTGCCGATCCTGTTGTTGCTCTTTATCCTGATCCTGATTTTGATCTTTTTGTTGCTGGTCCTGCTCTTGCTGTTGCTGTTGTTGTTGCTGCTGCTGTTTTAACAGATCCTGGGCATATGCAAGATTATATTTTGTTTCCCGGTCATCCGGATTATTTCTCAGGGCATTTTTATAAGATTCAATGCTTTCCTCCAACCGGTTGGCTTTTAATAGTGAATTACCCAAATTATGAAAGGTTTTTGCGCGGTTTATTTTATCCGTATTCATCTGAGTAACCCCATTGAATTCACCTGCGGCATCTTCATACTTTTCCTGTTTGTATAGGGCATCGCCCAGGTTAAACAACGCGTTAAATGAATTGTTTTCCTCTTCAAGGGCTTTCCGGTACGATACCTCTGAGTTTTCGTATTCCTCTTTTCCAAAATGTTTATTTCCCTCGCGTATGTATTTTTTTTCCTTTTGGGAAAACCCGGTCAGTGGGATTAACGATAAAATGATTATTAGCAGAATATATTTCATGTTATTTATTATTGGTTCATTGTAAGCACCCAGTCTCCCCTTCTCACAGTCTCCAAGACTTCCATTCTTCCATTCTTCCACTATTACTCGCCCCCACTGTCCTTCGCTCATACCTGCTCGTGAGGTTTTACTCGTTCCCACTTGCCCTCCCACAGGCAACTCGTGAGGGATTCGCTCGTAAACTCGCTCACCGTTCGCTCTCAAGTTCGCTCAAACGTTCCATCCTTCAATTCATTTCATTTTACCTTAAAAAGTTTTATGTTTTTTAAATACTTATTTTTTCTTTCCAGAATCATAAATTCAAGAAGAAGGAAAAACAGCGCTATCCCAATTAAATACTGAAACCTTTCGTCATATTCAGAGTAAATCCTGGTTTCAAATTCCTGTTTTTCCATTTTATTTATTTCATCAAAAAGTGCATTCAATCCCAACCGGGTATTTGTTGACCGGATATAAACTCCACCACCGGCAACTGATATTTTCTGCAACATCGATTCATCGAGTTTGCTGATTATGGTGTTTCCTTCATTATCTTTTCTGAACACTTTTTGTCCTGTGGAAGAATATACGGGTATTGGAGCGCCTTTTGGCAAACCGACACCAATTGTGCTCACGACAATTCCTTTCTCAGCAGCCTTTTTAGCCATCTCCACGGCATCGTCCTCATGATTTTCTCCATCGGTAATAATAATCAGCACTTTGCTGGCTTCCATGTCAGGAGTAAAGGAATTCATTCCAAGGCCGATAGCCGATCCTATTGCTGTTCCCTGTTTGGGTACAATTTCAGTACTGATTGCCGATAAAAACAATTTTGTTGAAGCGTAATCAGAAGTTATCGGTACCTGGGTATAGGCATCACCTGCAAATACAATTAGTCCTATCTTATCATCCTGTAGTTTTTCAACCAGCTTTGATATGGCTTGTTTTGCCCTTTCCAACCGGTTTGGCTGGATATCTTCTGCCATCATGGAATTTGACACATCCAGTGCGATTACCAGTTCAATTCCCTTACGTTTTACTTCTTTTAGTTTTGATCCGAACTGTGGACGCGCAAGTCCCAGTATAATCCCTGTCAGGGCAAGGAGCAAAACAACAAATTTCACAATTGGTCTGCCATCGGATACATCCGGCATCAATTGAGCCAGAAGGCTGACATTGCCATATTTATTTATCGCACTCTTCCTGATTTGCCGGCTTATCACAAATATTATCATCAATAAAGGGATGAGCAGCAAAAAGTATAAATATTCGCTATTTGCAAAACGAAACATTGGGTATTATATATTTATATAGAATCTAAGATTTACTTTCGTGGTATCGGAATTCTTTACTATAATAATTAATATGTTATATGTTAATTAGTTATATGTTAATTGATAGATGCTTGGTAATGCCCGCCCTAACGTACTGTCTGGTACGGGCGGGGGTGCTGGATAATGGTTTTAGTATTTTTACCTTTTACCTTTTATTATTTTGATTTATGTTAACTAATTTACAGTTTACCCCGTTGGAATAATTATCCTACGGGGTAAACCTGGTTCAGGGTATATTCCTTAAAATTGTATTTCTGATAAATAATTCAGTAAGAATCAGTATCCCAGCCAGCAGAGCGAAGGGAAAATATTCCTCCTGTTTTTTACTATACTCCTTTACATCGATTTTAGATTTTTCGAGCTGATCAATTTCTCTATAAATTTCGATCAATTTTTGGTTATTAGTAGCCCTGAAATAGTGACCGTTGGTGATCTGTGCTATTTCTTTCAGTATTTCCTCATCGATTTGAACCGGCATATTTTGGTACTGGATACCATAAGGGGTTTGAACCGGATAAGGAGCCATTCCTTTAGTGCCAACACCTACCGTATATACTCTTACTCCGAAGGTTTTTGCAATTTCGGCAGCTGTCAGGGGAGCAATATCCCCCATGTTATTTACACCATCGGTTAATAAGATTACAACTTTGCTGATGGCTTTGCTGTCTTTTAACCGGTTAATACCGGTGGCTAATCCCATACCAATAGCTGTTCCATCTTCAATCATACCACTTTCAATATCCCTGAACAGGTTTATTAATACGGCATGATTTGTTGTAAGCGGGCATTGTGTGAAACTTTCACCACTAAATACCACCAAGCCGATCCGGTCGTTTGGCCGTCCTGAAATAAACTCAACAGCAACATTTTTGGAAGCTTCAAGCCGGTTAGGTTGAAAATCCCGGGCTAACATACTGCTTGATACATCCACTGCCAGAATAATGTCAATGCCTTCCGTAATTACATTTTGCCATTTATCGGTTGACTGTGGCCTGGCAAAAGCCAGGATCAAAAAGGTCAGGCCAATGATCCTGAAAGCAAACAGAATGGGCCTCAGGTAGTGCTTGTAAGTTTTTGGGCTTTTTTCAAATCCCTCAATCGTTGATATTTGTAAACTAGCCTGGCTTGTTCTTTGTTTGAGAATATACCATATGACCATTGGTACTAAAACCAATAGCAGATACAAAAAATCCCGGTTTGCAAAGGTAAGATGACTCATTTAGTTCTCTGTTTCTGTTAATTCAGGCACTCCTTCTATTACTTTGGTGACTTTTTTCGTTTCATTCACAAATATATATGCATTCAGCATATTTGTTTCATTCTCATCGGGCAATGGCCTGGCTTTGGCAAATTTCACCAGATCTGCACAGTTCAACATATCTTTTAGCAGACTAAATATCTTATTATCATTAAATCCGGTATCAAGCAACGATTGTAATATTTCTTCCGTTGTTTGTTCCATAGCCTTAATCTCATACCTGCCTTCCAAATAGATCCTGATAATCCCGGTTAGTCTTGTATAGTAAAGTTTAACCTTATTCCTCTGCCATATTTTTTCTGATTTAAGCTTATCCAACTCCCTCAGTGCAATAATATGTGCCGGTTCCAATGGTTTTTTTATCATAATGAATGGTTGATCCTGTTTTTTCTTTTTTATAAAATAATAAACAGCGAAAATAAAAAGTATAAAGATCAGCCCTCCAAAAATGAACGGAGCCATTTCCCGGAAACCAACCGGGACCCTGTATGGCATCTTGATATCGAAAATGGTCTGACTGGTGTCACCTGGGGCAATATCTGTTCTTGATACCTTAAGAAATAAAGGCATGGTCTTAAGCTTGACTGCTATTGTATCCTTGTGATAACTTACCTGGAAGGCTGGAATTGTATAAAATCCGCTATCATAGCAGGTGATTAAAAAGTTTTGTTTTAAAAGTATCTGGTTGTTCTCTAAAAATGTTGTGTCAATATTTGTTTTTTCCAGTATTTCAATCTTTCCGGTCAGGGTATCGAATAACTCGGGAAAATCCAGGTGCAACCCATTCGGTTGTGTTATCTCCAGGCTCAAATTTACCTGATCGCCTATCAGGATATGAGATGAGTCAAGCTTTGCTTCCAGATTGATTTCCTGGGAGAAAGAAAGTGAGTAAAACAGTACCCAGTTAATAAACAAAAATATATATTTTGTATATCCTAACACCCCAATATTTATTCTTTTGTAACTAATCAGTGAGGTTTATTCCCTGTCACAAAGACTCAAAGGCGCTAAGTTTCACCAAGATAAACAACTTGTGTTCCTTTGTGTCTTCGTCCCGAAACCCGATACCCGATAGCTATCGGGTATCGGGTTTCGGGTTCGGGATGGTGGCAAAATTCATTATTTATTCGGCTTAAATTACATTATTTTTAAACTATAAAGCTGTACATTATTATTAACAGTGTTTTCATAAGACTGATTAGTTACATTCTTTTTAAAATTCTCATATTCCAAATACTCTGTCATAGGCATCCCTACGGAACAATAATCCATTATTACTCGCTCCCACAAGCCACAATCACAATCCCGCTCGTGAGACATTCTGTTCGCTTTGCTCACAGAATGGTTCCATTATTCCAATATTACTCGCTCTCACTGTCCAACGCTCTTACCTGCTCGTGAGACATTCTACTCGCTACGCTCATAGAATGGTTCCACTATTCCTGAGCATTGAAAAAAAAATGATGTGATTACCAAATGAATCTATATAGAACATCGCGATGATATTTTATCGTTGCTTAAACAATTTGAGTAATGGCTTAACATAATCTTCATTGGTACTGATAGCAACAGAATCAACTCCTGTCTTTATAAAAACATCATTTGTTCTGTTGTTTTGGTTTTTCCACCATTCAGAAAAAAAATTCCTCGTGGTCCGGCTTGACGTATCTACCCAAATATCGGTTCCTGATTCGGCATCTTTAAATTTCAGAAGACCTATTTTAGGTATTTCCGCTTCGCGTGGATCATAAATCTTTAAGGCGACAACATCGTGTTTGTTGCCGGCAATTCTCAGTGGTTCCTCAAAGTCAGGCGCCATAAAATCGGATATAATAAAAGCAATGCATCGCTTTTTCATCGCGTTGGTCAGGAACCGCAACGGTTCGGTCAGGTCGGTAGTTTTATTATCAGGATAGAAATCGATCAGTTCCCGAATTATCCTCAGTATGTGCTTTTTGCCTTTTTGAGGTGGGATAAATTTTTCGACCCGGTTGGTGAAGAATATTACACCGATTTTATCATTATTTTGGATGGCCGAAAACGACAGGACAGCCGCAATTTCGGTAACCAGATTTTTCTTAAGTTTTGTTGTTGTTCCAAATTCCCGTGATCCGCTAACATCAATCAATAACATTACCGTTAATTCCCTTTCCTCTTCAAATATCTTTACATACGGATGATTAAACCGGGCAGTAACATTCCAGTCGATGCTCCTTATATCATCCCCATACTGGTACTCTCTCACCTCACTGAATGCCATACCTTTTCCCTTAAAAGCGCTATGGTATTCACCGGCAAAGAGCTGGCGGGATAATCCCCGTGTTTTGATTTCGATTTTTCTTACACGCTCTAATAATTCTGATGCCTCCACAAGTTCAATAATGTTAGTATATTGTATTTCAATTATTCTTCTTTTGGTCGGGTAGTGACGGTAAAAAACCATTCTTCCTTTTTTAGTTTCTTTATGTATTCTTTTTTATTAATTCGCTGAACCCATATTGAATCATTTAGTCTTATAAACTTTTTATCCATTCTTTTTCGTGTGGATTTGAAATATGCATAATCACTCATCAATTTAAAATAAGTGCATATATCTTCTTCCGAAAGGAAAAATAGAAGGGTACGGTTTCCAAGTGCATCGACATATTTTAAATAATTATAGACGGGATTTATCGCCTGATTATCAAGACTATAAACAGATTGTTTTTCCTTCATGATCTTGATTATATCCGACTTGTGATAACCGATCAGGTTCTGGGTTTTCAGCGGCAGAACAATTACTAAAAGAAACAGGAATGTAAGGAACAATCTCATAGAACTTTGTATCTTAATTTAATAATACAAAAGTTGTACCATTATGGTACTTCAATCGTATTCAGGATATCGGTAATTATATCCTCGCTGCTGATATTTTCAGCTTCCGCTTCATAGGTAAGTCCGATGCGGTGGCGCAACACATCATGGCATATAGCCCTTATGTCTTCCGGAATCACATATCCTCTTCGCTTAATGAAGGCAAAGGCTTTCGATGCCAATCCAAGATTAATGCTTGCTCTTGGGGAACCTCCCCAGCTGATCATATTTTTGAATTTTTCAAGCCCGTACTCTTCAGGGTAACGTGTAGCAAAAACAATATCCAGGATATACCGTTCAATTTTCTCATCCATATATACATATCTGACAACTTTACGTGCTTTAAGAATATCGGCTGGTTTTAAAATTGTGTTTGATTTCGGAAACTCAAACGCGAAGTTTTCCCGCATAATTAATTTTTCCTCATCCTTGTTTGGGTAATCGATAACAACTTTCAACATAAATCTGTCGACCTGAGCTTCGGGCAGCGGGTAAGTACCCTCCTGCTCTATCGGATTTTGTGTTGCCAGAACCAGAAAAGGTTCTTCCAGTTTATATGTTTCATCTCCGATAGTGATTTGCCGTTCCTGCATTGCCTCAAGCAATGCACTCTGTACTTTTGCCGGCGACCTGTTTATTTCATCAGCTAAAACAATATTAGTGAATAACGGTCCTTTCTTAACCACAAATTCTTCCTTTTTCTGACTGTATATCATGGTTCCAAGAAGATCGGCAGGCAACAGATCGGGAGTAAACTGGATACGGCTGAATTTTGCATCGATGGTTTCAGCCAGGGTATTTACCGCCAGGGTTTTTGCCAGCCCCGGAACTCCTTCAAGTAATATATGACCATTGGAAAGCAGTCCGATCAGCAGGCTGTCCAGCAAGTGCTTTTGACCTATGATCACTTTCCGCATTTCAATGTTAATCATATCAACAAAAGAACTTTCCTTTTCGATACGTTCGTTAAGCTCTTTAATATTTACTGTTTCGTTCATAACAATTTCTTTTTACAAATTAACATAAGTTACCCGTTACAAGATAAAAGTAAAAAGTAAAAAGTGATTACAACCAGAAGCATTTAACCATTCTTCGTAACCCGTAACTCGCAACATGCAACATATTATTTAAGAACTGCAAATATAGAATCCAATTGAATTAATCAAAACAAAATTGTAGATTTTTAACTATCTTGATAGCGATACAAATTTCAGGATTATTTCCGTAAAGTCGTGTTAAAAAATGTTAAACTACGGATACTGGTTGGTTATTGTTGGATATAAGTGACTTGGGGTAGGATAATTCGACTGTCATTTGCTCGCCCGCCTGAATTATTCGGGCAGGCTGACGCTCGCGTCATTAGGTAGTAATTAAGTGGTAATTAAGTGGTTATCCGGTAGTTTTACTTTGTACTTTTTACCCTGTGAAACCCTGCGTAGCAGGAGCAACGAAGACTGCCACTTTAGCGGCTGGAAAGAGTGTACAAACTAAAATAAAACCACCGACAGGGATTGGAACCACTGTCGGGGTTTTTTATTATATTCGTCGACTCCAGTTCGTCTGACGAATTCATACAATGAAACACCGTTATTTTATACAATTATCCTATAAAGGAACCTATTACCATGGCTGGCAGATCCAACCTAATGCTTCTACTGTTCAGGAAACGCTTGAAAATGCTCTTTCCACTATACTGAAAGAAAAAATTGAAACAGTTGGCGCCGGGAGGACAGATACTGGAGTTCATGCCGGAATGTTTTATACTCATTTTGATTCCCTAAGAAAAGAATTGGGAAAAGACAAAAAGATTCTTTTTCAACTTAACGGAATTCTGCCGTCTGATATAGCTGTTCAAAATATTTTTTTCGTTAATGATGATGTTCACGCACGGTTTGATGCTCTTTCCCGGACCTATGAATACCATATCCACCAGAAAAAGGATCCTTTCCTTGATGATTTTTCTTATTACCTCTACGGCAACCCTGATATTGATAAAATGAACAGGGCTGCCGAACTGCTTTTTGATTACACTGATTTTACAAGCTTTAGCAAGTTGCATACGGATGTGCAGACGAATGATTGTAAGATCATACAAGCGGAATGGAAAAAAGAAAATCACAGGTTAATATTTACAATTAAAGCTAACCGCTTTCTTCGGGGTATGGTACGTGCGATTGTCGGGACCTTGCTGGAAGTGGGTTTTGATAAGATATGCCTGGCTGAATTCCGGAAAATAATAGAGGATAAAGACCGGTCGAAGGCAGGATTTTCGGTACCTGCGCATGGGTTGTTTTTAGTTGATATCGAGTATCCGGACGGATTGATTTTTAAAAATTGATGCGGTAGAGGAACATCGGGAAGAATCCCATTTGGTAATTAAACTTAACATCATTTGCTGTGGCATCGTAATATTGGTTAAAAATATTCTGCCGGTTTGTAATATTTTGCAGGTCTATTGCCCATTCCTGCGATAGTTTTCGCTGATTTAACCTGAAGCTAATCCTTGAATCCAGTCTGAAATATGGATCGGAACGTTTTTCAAAAGCATTGGTAAAGTCGTACATTGCCCATCCCTGAATTTCCGATTGTTCTTTATCAATTAGTAAAAACCGTTTTCCGCCTGCATTGACCACTTTAAGATCAAAAGACAGATGTCCTTTTTTTCCCAACTTAAATTCATACCCTGCCAGAGCATTTACCACATAGCTTCCGTTAAACTGGGTGTTGCGTTCGATACCGTCCAACGATTTATATTTTGAGTCGAAGATCGACACTGTCAATAAGGCGTAATAATGGTTACTGAAAAATTTCTCCAGGGTAAATTCCAAACCCATATTCTTGCCCGTACCTTCGTTTACCAATGAGTCCATGCGTGCCTGGTGAAAACTTGCGCCGTAATTTAACATGGAATACGGGCTTGGGTTGGATTCAACCGGCACATCAAACAAATATTGGTAATAGGTTTCAATTTTTAAACGGAAGTTTGTTGCCAGAAGATTATCATATGCCAGTACCCACTGATGGCTCCTGGCAGGCTTAAGTTCAGTATTGGTTTGTATGTATGAACCACCTGGCAAAAGTGACTCGGTATAATAAACAATAAGGGGTTGTATCTGACTATGTAACCCATAACCAAAACTGAACGATTGCTGTTTGGCTACATTCCATTTCACGCTGAACCGGGGTTCCAACGCCCCGGTATTATTATTGGTAAGGATCTGATAATGCAAACCTCCGTAAATTGAAACCCGGTCGTTAAAGTGATGTTGCCATTGTCCGAAAGCCTGAATGAGAAAAATCCCTTTCTTCCGGGTATTGGTCATTACCATGTAATTATTAAATGGCAGATCGTTGTATTCTTCTAAGTATACACTGTCAACATAGTCGATTGAAAAACTATCGAAAATGACGCCTAAATCGAAGTTGTTTCTAACATTGATCTTCTTTTTCAATTTTGTTCCAAAAGAATACCTGAACTCAGCATTGTCCTCTATATAAAAGAGTTTATCTGTTCCCGTGTCAGTATCAGTAGAATCGATTTTGTTTTTGACCTGCATTCCGGCCACCGAGGCAAATGATTTAACCCAGGTTTTATCGTTGATATAATAAAGATTCGATAAATTTACGACCCCCATATCCGTGCCGCTGCGTGTATTTAGTCCGACCGGATTATCATAGGTTCCTTCATACTCCTCATCCTGTAAAAATTCAATGTAGCTTTTTCCGCCAATACCGGTAAAAGTAAAACGTCCTGCTTTTTTGGTTGGAAGATTCAGTTTAAAAGACAGATCCTGGTACTCGGGTACAGCTCCTTCCGCAACCTCAAATCCAATCGCATTCATAACAGACAATGTAGAATACCTGTAATTCACCAAATATGACCTTAAATGATTTTTTGAGAAGGGACCTTCAGCTCCAAACTCAAAACCATTAAACCCGATCTGACCGACATATTCACGTTTTTCATTATTCCCGTTTCGCATATTCAGATCGAAAACACCTGAGAGGGCGTTTCCGAATTCAGCAGGGAAGGCTCCGGTATAGAAATCAGAATTAGTTAAAAGGTTATTATTAAGCATACTTATTGGTCCTCCGCTACTACCCATTGCACCAAAATGGTTAGGATTAGGAATATTAAGTCCATCAAGCCTCCACAAAAGACCTGTCGGTGCATTACCCCTAATAATGATATCGTTTCGCTGATCGCCTGCGGAAAGCACACCGGCAAAATTTTGTGCCATTCGGGAAGGATCGCCCAAGCCACCGGCATAGCGTTCGGTTTCTTCAATAGTGAATGAGCGGGCGCTAACGAAAGCCATTTCATTGATGGGGCGGTCCTTACGGGCAAAGGCTTTTACCATCACCTCTTCCAATTCTTCGATGTTCTCTTCCAGCTTCATATCCAAAAACAATTCTTTACCGGATTTAAGAATGGCGTTCCGGATAAATGCCGGTTTGTAACCTATAAATGAAACCTTAATGCTCACACGACCGACAGGGACATTTTCAATCCTGAACAAGCCATCCGTGTCAGTGGTTGTGCCAATCATGGGATCAGTATCCAGGACAATGATGTTTGCCCCGGGGATTGGTGTTTTAATTACAGCATCAACAACTACTCCTCTTATGGTTTGGGTGAGATCCTGCGGGAAAGTTTGTATTAAAAAAAGTAATTCAAAAATGAATGAAACATAAAGTCGTTTGAGATATATTCTTTTCATGTAAAAACAATAAAATTAGTCATTCTGATTCAAATCCAACTCCGATCGAGGAGTTAAACCCTGACTCGTCAGACGACTCCAGTCGTCAGACGAGTACTTCTAAAATTAATTAAATCGATTCGATTACTTTTTTAAGCCGGTCAAAATCTTCCTGTGATTGTTTTTTCAAACCTGATTTCATGTACGGTATCAAGAACCTCCGGAAAACGCCCTTTCCCCGGACCACGTTGGTTGACACAATTTCAGTGTTAATGCCTTTCCCGACAAATTCGGTTCGGGTATCTACTTTCATCATTTTGTTTTCGAGGGTGAATTCAAATAATTTATTCCAATTAAAATCTATGACTTCCTGGATCGCTACTATTTTCTTGCCATTTCTTTCAAACGTTAATCGTAATTTGCTACCCTGAGTACCCGGCATACCGCTCAGGTATTCAAGCTTTTCAAATCCGGCGAGCCACTCGCTCATTTCACCGGCATCGATGAATGTGAAAAAGGCTTTATCAACCGGCCGGGAAACTTCAACACGGGTTTCGTAGGTAATTTCGGGAAAAAGAAAACCGTTAAGAATAAAGAGGGAAATGAGGAATAGTAAAGATATGGCGAACCGTTTTATGGATTTCATCGGGATACTTTTTTAAATATAGTTATCAATTAGTATTTAAAGATGCGAATAAATTTAATAGTAAGCTAACGTATTGGACAGTAACCTAGTTAACGTTTTTACTGTTTTGGTTCATGTAGCGATTTCCCGCTGATGAACGAAGGTAGTTGAACCGGGATTTTTTAATATTCGTCAGACGAGCTGGAGTCGTCTGACGAAGGGTTCTATATCTATTGTATCCTGTCAAGAAGGGAACGGATGGTTTTTTTCAGGATACGAGATGAAGTCGTATGACGAATTGGGAGGGGACGGTTTTAATTAGTCAGGATACGAGCTGAAGTCGTAGCCTGACTAATTTTCAGTGTTCCATATCTCCCAGGATTTTTCGGCCTGAAGTTCCAGCATTCTTAAACCGTTGATGGTCACAGCTCCTTTTTGATTTCCCAGTTTCAGGAATGTTGTTTGTTCAGGGTTGTAGACCAGATCGTATAAAATATGATCCGGAGTAATGGATTCGTAAGGAAGTGAAGGAAAAGACCGGGTATCAGGATACATCCCCAGAGGAGTGGTATTGATAATAATCAGATATTCGGACATCAGAATGTCGTCGATTGTATTATATGCTATATGATTTTTTTCAGATGGGTTACGGGAAACAAAGATGTATGTAATATTCAGCTTTTCAAGGGCAAAAGCCACCGCTTTTGACGCCCCCCCGGTTCCCAGGATAAAGGCTTTTTGATGCACGGAACCTAATAATGGTTTTAAGGAATTTTGAAAACCATAAACATCCGTATTATATCCGGCGATCAATTTCTTATCTTTTTTTTCAAAAATTTTTATGGTATTGACGGCATCAATTATTTTTGCTTCGCCGTGTACCTCATCGAGATATTGGATAACTGATTCCTTGTAGGGTATAGTAACATTCAGGCCTGCCAGACCAGGGGATTCCCTGATCAATGCCGGCAATAGATCGATGGAGGATATAGGGAAGTTTTCATAGGAAACTCCCGTAATATTTTCACGTATGAATTTCCCGGAAAAATATTTTTTTGAGAAGGAATGTGAGAGCGGATAACCTATCAATCCGTACTTTTTCATAATGACGGTTAGAGATATGGGATTATTTCTAATTGAGTTTTTGTGCGATATTATATAAACAAAGCACCAAAAAACAAGCACCAAATTTCAAATAAATTACAATATTCAAATTCCGATAACTATCGGAACAATGATCAAAACGGTTTCGGTCATTTGGTAATTAATATTTGGATATTATTTGTTTTTTGTTATTTGTGATTTGTGATTTTTTTCTTTTTCCAAAGCAAATTTTTCAATAAGCCAGATGGAAAATACTCCAATTATCAAGAGAAAAATTGCAATAGCCACTTCCTGGTTAAACGATTCAGGAAAATATTTCTCATATCCCTGAATGATCATGTCGCCGTTTTTTTTCAATAAGAGGTTACCGGCTTCATCGGTCAGAAACACTTCTTTTTTCCACGGCCACAAAATGCCGAGTGATCCTAAAATAAATCCGGTTAACAATGCGATGGCTTCGTTTTTAAACTTCTGAAAAATCCATGAAAGCAAATGGGAAAAGGCTAATAAGCCAAATCCTGCTCCCATAACAACAGGAACAAGGATTTTCAGATCGAAATTATTAACTGCGTAAATAAACACCAGCTTATAATTTCCCATCAGGATCAGCACAAACGATCCTGAAAGCCCGGGAAGGATCATACTGCATACAGCAACGATCCCACAAATAAACAGGTAATAAATAGCCCTGTTTTCTGTTGCCGGATTCAGTATGGAAATAAAAATGGCTATTCCTGTCCCAACGATAAAAGTTACGGCAACGGGTATGTTAACTTTATCGATGGTTTTACCCACAAAATAGACCGATGCCAGTATAAGCCCGAAGAAATAGGCCCATACATAAACCGGATAGTGCTCAAATAAGTAACTAAGTATCCTGGCCAGTGTAAGAATACTAAAAATAACTCCAAGGAAAACGGTGATTAGGAAATTCAGGTTAACATGTTTGGAGAACTCTCTGAATTTACCGGCAAACAAAAGCTTGGTCGCCTTAATATCAAAGGATTTAATTGAATGGATCAGTTTTTCGAAGATACCCGTGATAAGGGCAATTGTTCCTCCCGATACCCCGGGTATAACATTGGCTGCACCTATTCCGATTCCTTTTAAAAATAAGGCAATGTATTCCTTCATTTATTATTTTTTCATTTCTTCCGGAAGGAATTCAAAAAAAGTATCACCACGCAGTCCAAGTCGTAATGCCTCAAGGGATACTACTTCTGCGGGAGCAATATTTCCAAGGTTAACATTCGCGCCAAGCAATTTAATAAACCATACCTGTTGTCCTTTATTGGGCGCTTCCCACAGAACATTTTCTATTTTAACATGCTTAATGATATCGTTGATAAGCTCAACATTAGCTGATCCGTCAGGATTGTATATTCCTATCGTACCGCTTTCGCGTGCTTCGGCTATCACTTTCCAGGCACCAGCTTCCAGTTCGGTTTTCATCATAGACACCCACATATCCGGAGGAAAAACAACATCGGCTTGTTTTGAGCCTACTTCGGACAGGACGGTTACCTGTTCGGAAAGTTTTTTAACATATACGAGTTTTTCAGGATGAGGAATAATCATAGAACCATCAGATATTTCAGCCAGGTCAAGATTAAACTTATCGATCATACGCCTGTAATCATCAAATAATCCACGTAGAATAAATGCTTCAAACAATGTTCCGCCAAAATATGGACGCAAATTTCCTTCCCTGTAAACCTTGATCTTCTCTTTAAGGTTTTTAGTAAACAACGCGGTTCCAAAACCGAATTTTACAACGTCGGTAAATTCGCTGCCCGAAGAAACAAAGTTTTCCGCTTCTCTCAAGCTTAATCCTTTATCCATCATCATGGTAATTCCTTCGTTGCGGGGTTTTTTTTCTCTTTCTGGTAAGTACGGAATGTCAAAATTCATTTTTAATCGTTTTTAAAATGCATTAATGTTTCTTTTATCTTTTTATCGGATCTCCCTTCCGGGTATAGTTTGAAAAATTCGTTATGCTGGTCATAGTCTATGGAAAGAGCTTTATTAAGATTAGTAAAACCCAGTTCACAATCACCGGTCATGAAACAATAAGCTGCCAGGTGATAATATATTACCGGACTGGAATTAAGCTGTACCAATGCATTGGTAAGAACAGTTACAGCATCTTTTATCAGGCTATTATCATATAATAAATGGGCATATTCGAGCCATATCCGTTCATCATAGGGATCCAATTTTGTTGCCTGCTTATATGCATTATACGCTTCATTAATTTCATTCATTTTCTTATACGCTCTACCCAGTTCTGCCCAGAACATTGGATCTTCACGATCTAAATGAACAGCCTTTTTTAAATAATATACACTTTCTTCCGCCATCCCTTTCTTTAGAAGAATATTTCCAATATAAAACCATGGTTCCGGAAATTCAGGGTCGGACTTTAGCGCCTCTTTATAATATTTAATTGCTTTATCTCTTTCGTCCAGTTTTTCATAACATTCACCAATATAGGTCAATGCTTCTGCAATCTCATCTTCCAATTCCATATAGTTTTCATATGCCTCAATAGCTTCCTTGTATCTTTCGAGGCTTACAAGGATATTTGCTTTATTAAAACAGGAATATGAATGTTCCGGGTTTATTGCCAAAGCAAAATCATATGCTTCTACAGCTTTCTCCAACTCATTTGCTTTGTTATATACGATGCCCAGGTTATACCAGATATTATCGGCAAAAGGATCAAGTTCGAGATATTTTGTGTAGAATTCGATGCTTTTATTGAGTTCATTTATTTTGTTGTAACAGAAACCCAACTCGTAAAGATAAGAAGGGTTATCCGGGTCAATTTTATTTGCCTTTAGAAGGTATTGGATAGCATCTTTATACCGGTTAAGCTGAATGAATGACAAAGCTATGGTATAGAGTAACTCATCTTTGTTTTCAGGATCGAGGGAAAGGGCATAATTAAAGTTCTTGATCGCCTCTTTAATATCGCCCAAAAGGCTCAGGGCACTCCCCTTGATGGCAAATATTTCATAATTATTCAATTCGATCCTTTCAAGTTTTTTAAGTATCTCAAGTGATTTCAGGGGTTCACCCTTATCAACCAGTACCTGTGCCTTTTTTAGTTGGAGAATTACTGAGGTTGGATGTTGTTTTGTTGCCAGCTTAATAGCCTCGAAAGCACTATTGGCCTCATTAATATCAATATAATAGTTGATAATGTTTTCGAATTCAAATACGTCAAAAAAGCACTGTGCTTTATTCCTTTTCATACTTTCATAGCGCTGCACAGTATCCTGAAAATCATTCTCTTCATAAAATTCTTCACGTTCTTCTCTCATAAGTAAAAAATTAGGCTGTAAAATTAAAAATTATTTATTGAAGTTTTACATGTTTGGGTATCATAATAGTCAGGATCTGACTCAAAGTCATTTCTGTTCCGGTCCATGAATCGGATGCTCCATGATAAGCAATGGTAGTTGGGCAGGCTTTTCACTATATTTAAACTCTGCCAGGTCCTACGGACCCTGGCAGGTTTTTACTAAAGGGAACATGTGTTAAAATTGAATAAAAATGTAACAGTTGCTTATCTCTAAACTTTGCTATTTCTGGTCCGCGGATCAATTTTAATATTTTATGAGTAAAATAAAAACAGATACAAATTGCTCCGGTTATCCTGATTTTGGGTAAACACAGGATTTTTTTAAAACATAAAAAACACATTTCGAAAAAAAATTACGATCAAAACGCAACCATTTACCCATTTTTTTCATCTTACTTAAAAAAGAAAGTATAACCCGTTACCCTCTATTATATTATTATACCCTAAAATTAACCTAAATTTTACCTTTCATTGAACCCCGGGTATTAATTCCGGGGTTTGGTGTTTTTTAGTCAGGGTTTGCCCTGTGAAATACGAAGTATTCCGACAAGTCGGAATATTTCACAGGGCAAGCCCTGACTGTTTTTGGAGTCAAGCCCTAACTATTTTTAGATCAGTTGTAAATTTTCTTTTGGGCAGCGAGGAGTGTATTTTTCAGGAGGGAAACAATGGTCATGGGTCCTACTCCACCAGGGACAGGCGTAATATAGCTGCATTTGGGAGCCACTTCATCAAATTTTACATCGCCAAGAAGCTTCCATCCTGATTTTGTTTTATCTGATTTTACGCGGGTTGTTCCCACATCAATAACCACAGCACCTTCCTTAACCATATCGGATGTCAGAAATTGTGCCTGACCAAGCGCTGCAATGATAATATCAGCTTTTAACGTCAATTCTTTTATATTTTTAGTACGGCTATGACACACCGTAACGGTTGCATTACCCGGGGCTTTCTTTTGCATCATTAATATGCTAATGGGTTTACCAACAATATTGCTTCTTCCGATGACTACGCATGATTTTCCCTGTGTGTCGATATTGTAATGTTTTATCAGTTCCATAATGCCGGCAGGAGTAGCCGGGATATATGCAGGAATCCCTATAACCATACGGCCTACATTTACCGGATGAAAACCATCAACATCTTTTTCCGGATCGATTGATTCGATCACTTTTTGTTCATCGATTTGTTTTGGGAGAGGCAACTGGACGATCATTCCATCAATATTTTCGTTGTTATTGAGTTCGTTGATCTTATTGAGTAACTCATTTTGCGATACGTTATCCTCAAAACGTATCAGTGTAAAATGAATTCCAACCTGATGACATGCTTTTTCTTTATGCGCCACATAGGTTTCGCTGGCACCGTCTGTTCCTAAAAGAATCACAGCTAAATGAGGTATTTTTCCGTGTTGTTGTTCGATTTTTTTTACTTCTCCGGCAATTTGTTCCTTGATCTGTGCGGCTATTTTTTTTCCGTCAATTAATTGGTACATAGGATTTTGGTTTATTGAAATTTCTATATTATTTATTTAGTATTCATTTCATGTTTTATTTTAATACTACTCCTGCCATTCCTATCTTCCTCTCATACCTTGCATATTACCCATCATTGCGGAGAGGTTTTTCTTACCGCCTGACATCATTTTCATCATTTTCCGGGTTTCGTCAAATTGTTTAATCAGGCGGTTTACTTCCTGGATGGTTGATCCGCTTCCGTCAGCAATCCTTTTCCGGCGGCTGCCGTTAAGGATTCCCGGATTTTCCCTTTCTGCGGTTGTCATGGAAAAAATGATGGCTTCAATGTTTTTAAAAGCATCATCATCCACATCGATATCTTTCAGTTCTTTTCCAACGCCCGGTATCATTGATGCCAGATCTTTGACATTCCCCATTTTCTTAATTTGCTTAATCTGGGATAAGAAATCGTTCAGATTAAATTGATTTTTCAGTATTTTTTTCTGGATCTTCCGGGCTTCTTCAACATCAAATTGCTCCTGTGCTTTTTCGACAAGTGAAACAATATCCCCCATTCCCAGTATCCGGTCGGCCATCCTCTCCGGATGGAAGGCATCGATCGCATCGATCTTCTCACCCGAACCAATAAATTTTATCGGTTTATTAACAACCGCTCTAATGGATAAGGCAGCGCCACCGCGGGTATCACCATCCATTTTTGTCAGCACAACCCCTTCGAAGTCAAGCCTGGCATCAAATTCTTTGGCGGTATTTACTGCATCCTGACCTGTCATAGCATCCACTACGAATAAGGTTTCGTGTGGATCGACGGCTTTTTTGACGGATGCAATTTCGTTCATCATTTCCTCGTCGATAGCAAGGCGCCCGGCTGTGTCGATAACAACAAGGTCATGCCCCGTTTTTTTTGCATACTTAATCCCACTTATGGTAATTTTCACCGGGTTTTTATTGTCGTCTTCCGTATACACCGGAATATTGATTTGCTCAGCCAGGATTTTTAACTGATCGATAGCAGCAGGGCGATAAACATCCCCGGCAATTAACAAGGGATTTTTACCTTTTTTACTCTTGAGCATGTTTGCCAGTTTCACGGCAAATGTTGTTTTACCTGAACCTTGCAAACCGGCAACTAAAATAACAGCCGGATTTCCCTTGATGTTGATATCTTCCATTTTTCCGCCCATGAGTGCAGACAATTCATCATGGACAATCTTTACCATCATCTGTCCGGGATTTACCGATGTAAGCACATCTTGTCCTAATGCTTTTTCCTTAACCGCATCAGTAAAGGTTTTGGCAATTTTGTAGTTTACATCGGCATCTAACAGGGCTCTCCTGACTTCCTTTAGTGTTTCGGCAACATTGATTTCCGTAATTCTGCCCTGGCCCTTTATTCGCTTAAATGAACGTTCAAGCTTGTCGGATAGATTTTCAAACATATGATGGAATTCTTAAGATAATAGTGACTATTATGTTTTTATTTCATCTCTTAAGTAAACAAATTTGGAATAATGGAAGATTGGAATAATGGAATGATGGTTTCTTTGTAAATGAGACAACAATTTTAAGATAAAATATGCAATGAAATTGTTAATAATCAAATAAAAGTAATAAAACGTAATATTCTTCTGCAAGAATACCTTTGGCCATAGAAACACTAAAAAAGAAATCTTTGTGAAACTTGGTGACTTAGTGTCTTGGTGGCAATTATTATTTTTTACAAAAGTACTCGCTTTAATAGTTGATTCATTACATTCTTTCCGGTACTTCGATTCCGAGGAGTCCCATCCCTGACTCAATCACCCTGCCAGTCATTTCTGACAGCCTGAGCCGGAAATTTCTGACTCCGGTATCTCCCTCCCGTAATATAGTGTGATCATGATAAAACTGATTATATTCCTTAGCGAGGTCATAACAATAGTTTGCAACAAGAGCAGGGCTGTAATTGCTTCCGGCTTCTTTTACAACGACCGAAAAGAGGCGAATGAGTTTGATAAGTTCCTTTTCTTTTCCCAATAAAGGGAAATTTAATAATCCATCATTCAGCCAATTGATTTTCAAGTCAACGGCCTTCCGCAAAACAGATTTAATCCGGGTATAGGTGTATTGAATAAAAGGTCCTGTGTTCCCATTAAAATCAACAGACTCCTTTGGATCGAACGTCATGTTTTTCTTTGGATCCACCTTCAGAATGAAATACTTCAGTGCCCCTAATCCAACTTTCCTGAAAATATCCTCCTTGTCTTTTTCTGAATAATCATTTAGTTTCCCAAGCTCTTCTGACATTTCCTTGGCAGTTATTAACATTTCATCTATCAGATCATCTGCATCGACCACTGTTCCTTCCCTTGATTTCATTTTTCCTTCAGGTAATTCAACCATCCCATAAGATAAATGAAATAGTTTATCTGCCCAGGGATATCTCATTTTCTTCAATACCAGTTTCAGTACCTGAAAATGGTAATTCTGCTCATTACCAACAACATAAATATGTTCTTTAAATTTGTGCTTTTTATAACGTAAAACGGCCGTACCCAAATCCTGGGTCATATAAACTGCTGTTCCATCGGCCCTTAGTAACAATTTCTCATCAAGTCCGTCTTCAGTTAAATCAGCCCATACTGAACCATCCTTTTTCTGTTCCAATATACCTTCATTTAGAGCTTCCTTAACCAGTTTTTTCCCAACTTCATATGTTTTAGACTCGTAATCTGTCTCATCAAACTCTACTCCAAGTCTTTTATATGTCTGGTCAAAACCTTCACATACCCATTCATTCATCATCTCCCAGAGTTTAAGAACAGAAGAATCTCCCATTTCCCACTTCTGAAGAATTTTCTGAGCTCTGTTAATATATAGGGTGCTATATATCTGACAATTTATCCTGCAAATGATATAGTCCTTAATCGTTCCGTCTATATTCTTAGTTTGTAACTCAGACTTGATTTCTTTTAAAACTCTTACAGGTTCATTCTCAAAATCTTTATTTACCAATTTATTTGTTATCTCCTTGAAATATATGCTTAATTGATCTTTGTTATATTTTTTTAGAATCCCGGCATCTTCACGAATGACAACATTAGCCCATTTATTCTTAATCGTATTTCTTTGTTCTTTTGATTTAGTTTCAAATTTTACATAATAATTCCCTACCAATTTATCCCCCTTTAATTTTGAAGATGGTTTTTCATTTTTACTCCATTTGTCATTGCCATAAGCAAACATTGATTTACATATATGTATTCCCCTATCATTAACGATGTTGGTTTTAATGACTTGATACCCGTTTGCTTCAAGAATTTTTGAAACGGAAAATCCAATCAGGTTATTTCTGATATGACCGAGATGCAAAGGCTTATTTGTATTAGGAGAAGAATACTCTACCATGTACAGATCCTTGTATTCACCAAATGATGTTATCCCATAATCAGGCTGTACAAATATTTCTTCGAACAAGGAAAGCCAGAATTCGGTTTTAAACTCCAAGTTAAGGAATCCCTTCACCACATTAAAACCATCTATTTCTTTAAAATCAGACTTTAAATACTCACCAAGTCTTTTTGATGTTTCCTCGGGGCCCTTTTTTGAGTATTTTAATAAGGGGAAAACAACGATGGTATAATCTCCTTCAAATTCTTTCCTTGTTTTTTGTATCTGGATTTGGCTTTTATCAATCTCTTTTCCGTACAGATGCAGAATGGCTTCTGCTACTTTATCTTTAAGGATTTGTTCCATATTTGAAAATTTGTACAGGCAGAAAGTTATTCCCCTTGAATTGAATGGACAAAGATAATACTTGGTATTCGAAAATTGGAGATATGTTTGAATTAATCTGTAATTTATTATTAAACCCGGGATCGTCCAAAAAAGGAAGAAAAATTACACGGAGAAACACAGAGGAGACACAGAGAACCACGGAGAGGTTTGATTTTCTCTGTGTAACTCCGTGAACTTAGCGTAGCGATTTCACCGTCAGGTAATTCTCCGTGTAACTCTGTGAAACAACTAATATTATTGACTTTCAAGACAATCCCGTGTTTATTAACTTTTAATCGTACTATTCAACTTATATAACGAGCTAAAATATAGTAGTTTATATAAATCAAAAAGATAAAGACGGGGTTTGGCAACATATAAATTTCGTTCTATGAGTTTCATTAACCTTTTATTCAAAAAAGCAGGCAAAGGGAATAAATGTAACTTTTTCAATTTGTAAAACATTTTCAGCAAACTGATTTGTTGAATAAAATCAGCCGGTTCCTGCATTTGTTTTATCAATTGATATAAATTTCCTACCCCATCCAATGTTTTTTTTATGAACACATGGTTTGGTTCGAGTCCTGTATGCAACAATTGATTATCGATGTGTTTTACCGGAACGCTCATTTTCTTTAATTCATACCCGAACAAGGTGTCTTCATGGCCATATCGATCAAGATTTTCATTGAACTTCAAAGAATGGAATAAGTTACATTCAATTAAGAAATTAAAACCGGAAAATCCAATGTTGGGATCTTTATTTCTTTCGTTTGCAGGACGGCTTTCCTTCACGATTCCATATTTCCAGCGGAAAAAAAGCTCACGATTTGCCGGTGGTTCTTGTTCATAGGTAGTACCGCCACAAATTACAATCTTGCCCGAACAATGGCTTATATATTCTTTTAAAAAGTTTTCATCAATTACACGGGCATCCCCATCAATAAATAATAAATAATCAGCGGTGGCGAGTGAAGCAAGTTTATTCCTTGCTACCGACCTTCCCAGGTTTTTTTTGATAGAAATATATCGAACGTTTTCCCAGGTACCTGTAATCTTGTTTTCAGACACATATTGAGGATCAGATGCATCATCCAGGATAATTATCTCGAATGGTACTTCTAACTTCAATCCCTGTTCTCTCAGTGTTTTAACTAATTCGACTATATTATGGTTAAAAACCGGTATTAAAATTGAGAGCATAATATTAATTCATAGTATCGGAATTTATTATTATTCACTTCGTTCATGAGAACACCCCGATAGCTATCGGGTATCGGGATTGACCTTTGAACTTTCATATCTACTGTTTTTCAATTAGTTTACAAAGTTATATTCTAATTTACAAGGTTCTGTTTTTAATTCCCTTTTTAATTTGCGTAGCTAAGTTCTTGATTACATATTGGAACGTTAACTATATGTTACATCATTAAACCTTTAACGCATCTAAAAAATAAAATAACCAACCTCAAAATTAAAATTTATCTTTGTTTTTATGACCACCGGCAGGTATTATTAGAATGGGAGAAAAAAGATTGAGACAAAAAGATTAAGGCAGAATTTATGATTTAGAAGATGACTCAGCTAATTTTATTACATTTATAAAAAAGTTAGCGTACATAAATAATTTGATATGAAAAAAGATAATAGAATTCTTGAAGTTAATTTTGAAAACAGGAGCATTTTATTAAAGAAAATTAATTTACGCACCATAGCACCCGGTCATCATACGGCATATGTACAAACCGTTACAGCTATCATATAAAGAAAATAAATATGTTGACTAAAACAGATGTAAAAGACAAATTAAACAATTCAAGTGAATTGATTATTAAATATGGAGTAAAAAAAATAGGACTTTTTGGTTCTTATATCCGAAATGAGCAAAAAGAAGATAGTGATATTGATATTTATATTGAGTTTGATCCGGATAAAGAAAATTTTGACAATTTTATAAATCTATGTTTCCTATTAGATAGTCTTTTTAAGGATAATAAAGTTGAAGTTGTAACTAAAAATGGATTAAGCAAATATATTGGCCCAAGTATATTAAAAGAAATAGAATATGTCAAAATTACAGATTAATTATCTCAAACATATTTATGACGAGTGTGAATTTATATCAAATTCTGTTAAACCGGAATTAACAAAAAAGGATTTTTTGAAAAATGAGGTTTTAAAAAGAGCAATTGTAAGAAGTTTGGAGATAATCGGTGAATCAACAAAAAGAATAACTGCAGACATCAAACTTAAATGGAATACAATTGAATGGAAACAAATGGCTGGGATGAGAGATAAATTGATTCACGATTATTTTGGAATAAATTATTCAATTGTTTGGGACGTAGCAAAGAATAAAATTCCAACATTGAAAGCCCAGATTCTAAAAGTAATTGAAAAGGAAGAAAAAAACAACGACAGCCAACTCATTGCGAATAAATGAATAAATTAATTAAGACATTCCTTACAATATTGATAGTCCTGGTATTCTCCTTCACAGGATTTAGCCAGGGATATAAAATCGATCTTAAAATTGAGGGATTAAAAGATACCAGCGTTTATATAGCATATCATTTCGGTGATAAAAAATTCATTCAGGATACAATAACGCTTGACAATAAGGGTATTGGAGCTTTTCAGGGAGATAAAGATTTGCCCGGAGGAGTATATCTTGTGGTTTTTCCGAATATGAAATTCTTTGAAGTTCTGGTATCAGACGATCAGTATTTCTCTTGTGAAACCGATACGGCTGATCTTATCGGAAAACTAAAATTCAAAGGATCGAAAGAAAACGATGTCTTTCTGGATTATCAAAGATTCATGATCCAACAACAGAAACTATCTCAGGAACTTCGAAAAAGAAGAAATGATTTCAAGGAAATGCCTGATTCTGTTGAATATTTTGATCAACAATTAAAGGATCAGGATAAAAAGGTGAAATCATACTGGAATGAACTGGTGAACAAACATCCCAATACATTTTTGGCTAATTTGGTCCGGTCAATGATCCCCCCGGAAATGCAGGAATTTGAGATTCCGGAGAATACAGAGAATAAGGATTCACTCAAATGGGTTTTGACTTATCAATTCAACAGGGATCATTTTTTCGATCATATTGAATTTTCAGACGAACGCTTGTTAAGAACACCTGTATTACGGACAAAACTGGATCGGTATTTCAACAGGGTTTTACTCCAGATCCCTGATTCGATTATACCACAAGTGCATGACATTGTTGAAAAAGTGCGTGGTAACGATAAAGTATTTCAGTATGTGATTGTGTTTTTGCTTAACAATTTTCAGAAAAGCAATATCATGGGGCTTGATGAAGTGTACGTTTATATAGCTGAAAAATACTATCTCTCGGGTGAGGCTAGCTGGATTGATTCAACTTTTATGGAGAAATTGGGTGACCGTATCGGTAAAATCAAGCACAATCTGATCGGTCGTGTTGGTAAAGATCTCACTATGGAGACCAGTACCGGAGAATGGGTTTCCCTCCATCAGGTAAACGCAAAATATACCATATTGTATTTTTGGGAACCGGATTGCGGTTTTTGTAAAAAGACTACTCCACAACTTAATGAGATATACAAAAAAAATAAGGATAAAGGACTAGAGATCTTTGCGGTTTATACTCAGGGCAACAAGCAGGAGTGGCTGGATTATGTGAACGAGAATGTATTGGACTGGATAAACGCTTATGATCCCAACCAGGCTACTTATTTCCGTTATTACTACGATGTTTTCAGCACACCGGTGATTTACCTTTTGGATAAAGATAAGGTCATAGTAGCCAAACGGATTAGTGCCGAATCTTTGGGTAAAATGCTGGAAAAGTTATTATAAACGACCTTGATATTATTCTTTTTTCTCTTCCGGTTCCCGGATTAATACGGCAAAAATAAACAGTACCACTGCTGATGCTGCAAAGATCACAATAAGTGAAGATAATATCTTTTGCAGTACCTGGTCAAGATCAATCACATCCCATATTCCCAAAATACCGATAACAGTAAATACAAGTACAAGTAGAATAAGAAAGTAAGATACTATGGTTTTAACAGTCATAATAAAAAAGTTTTAATTAATATGTATCGGAATTTATTATTATTCACTTCGTTCATGAGATCGCCCCGCCCAGGCGGGGCTAAGTTCAATGTTTATGGCTTGATAATGGCTAATTTCATTATACTTTGCATTTTTAAGTCGACTGCTGACTGTGGACTGCCGACTATTAACTGATTATTTATGAAATCTGAAAATTAAGGGCTTTTTTAATTCACCCTGTGAAATATTGCTTCGCAATAAATCTTCGATTTATTTCACAGGGTAAATTTGTGAAACTATGTTCTTAAACGCATTGTGCGATTGTTTATTATGTTTTTATGTGTTTTGGTGTTTAGGTGTTTGAGTGTTTATGTATTTGAGTGTTTAGGTGTTAGTGTGTTTGTAAGTATAAAGATAGTTCATAAATCGATTTAAACTGATGTTTGGTTTCATTTTTTTGATAAGTCCATATTAACCCGGAGTTGTTTTTTTCAACTTCTATCGAAGAAGAAATATTTTGGTCGGTTACGACAGAATATCCCAGTCTTTCCAACGCCTTTTTAGTCCAAACATATTCTGTACTGTTTCCTTCCAAACGAATTTTTTCAACAATTTCTTTTCGCTTTTTAAAATCCCCCTTCTCGATATCGAAGTATATTCCGGAGTTTTCAAAAATTTCGTTCAGGATTCCCTTCAAAATCAGATCTTCAGGCGCCCCTTCTGATATTTCTTGCGGGAGCATCAACCAAATCAAATCTGCTTCATGAATAGCTATGTTGAGATCGTGAGTGGTAAAAATAACGGTTTTGTTCCTGTTTTTTGAAAGACCGTTTAATAAATGGATGATTTCGTGCTTATTGGATATATCCAGGAAAGCAGTAGGTTCATCAAGCACAACCATATCCGTATCCTGAGCCAATGTCCTGGCTATCATGGCACGTTGTCGTTCCCCATCGGATATCTCGTTAATATATTTATCAGCCAGGTCATTTAGCCCTACTCCTTCTATTGCTTTTTCGACAAGTTTCTTGTCATGCTCTTTCAGATTTCCAAGCCAATTGGTGTGTGGAAACCGTCCCAATGCCACCAGGTCGTATACCTTCATATTGTTTACCCTGACAACCTCAGTTGAAACAAAACTAACCCGTTTTGCCAGCTCATGCCTTGTATAATCTTTTATCTCCCTTGAATGTAAAAAAACATTGCCTGCAAGCGCTTTTTGTAATCCTGCAATAGTCCGGAGAAAGGTGCTTTTACCTATGCCGTTTGGACCAATTAAGGCAATAAGATCACCTGCCCGGGCTTTCACATTTATGTTCTGATACACTGATTTCCCGTGCTTCCCGGATGCTGTATATCCGATCTCCAGGTTGGTGGTACTAATTATGTATTCTTGATCAGGCAATTTCTATAATTTATTGTCTGTATAGAAAGTCAATAATTTAAAATAAAATCACAAATTACAATAAACAAAATCCAAATAAATCTCAAATTTTAATATTTCAAATATCAAAATTCTCCGAAGGAGGCCTTCGGGAGTAGTAAGACTGCAATATAAATAAGAATAGAACACGGATTTAAAATAGATAATTGATGAACTTTGATTACATAAATGAAGCTCCTTTTCTTTTTCTGATAATTATCCAGATTACAACGGGGATTCCCAAAAGAGCCGTAACCGAATTAATTGGTAATATTTTCTCATATCCCGGTAATTGAGATATCACATCACTGATCAATAACAACGATGCCCCGATGATAACAGTTCCTGTAAATAAATACAGATGATTGGATGTTTTAAAGGTCATGCGCGCTATATGGGGAACGGCAATACCGATGAATCCGATCGGTCCGCAAAAAGCAGTGACACTTCCTGCAAGGATGCTGGTGCTGGCAAAAACAATAATCCTCGATAGTTTAATGTTCAGTCCCATGCTTTTTGCATAACTTTCGCCCAATAATAAGGCATTCAGCATTTTTGAAGAAAGGAATGCCGTAAGAGTTCCAAAGATCACGCAAAACATCAAGATATTCAATTGCATTTTAGAAACACTTCCCAAACTTCCCATGGTCCAAATGATAAAAGCCTTTAACATGGTTTCGGTACTGAAATATTGAAGAATACTAACCAGGGCAGTGGTAGCGCTGCCAAACATAATACCCAGAATAAGAATTGTCATTATATCACTCACCCGGAATGAAACGGCCAGAATCAATAACAGAATCAGAGCTGCGCCTGAACATGCAGCTATAACAATGGCCCAGTTACCAAGGTTCTGCAAATTTCCCAATGCAAAGAACGAGGAAAAACCCAACACAAGAATGGCAACCCCTAAGCTTGCGCCTGCACTGATTCCCAGCACATAAGGGCCTGCCAATGGATTTCTGAAAACCGTTTGCATTTGTAATCCGCTTATGGAAAGAGCAATTCCAGCCAACAAAGCGGTAAGAGCTTTGGGCAGCCTGAATTCAAGAATAATGGTGACCCATTCCTCCCTTGCTTTGGAAGGGTTAAAAAGTACATGTATTATATCGCGAAACGGGATATTGACCGATCCCAGAAAAAGGTCCAGAAAAAAAAGAATAATCAGTAACAGGAACAAAAATCCTATTAAAAGATATGATCTTTTTGTTGAAACAGGGTTTGTTATGGTTATTTGATTGCTCAAATCAATACACAATATTATTCTATATTTAACATGAGTTCGAAATAATGGAATAATTAAGGTTCTTCAGGATAATGCGTAGTTATCCTGGAATATTGGATCCCGATAGCTATCGGGAGGAATAATGGAATATAAGTTTAAACGTGAAAATTCACCATTAATCCTTTTTAATTTGTTAGAATTTATCATCCCAATTACCCTCCTTCATTTTCTTTTGTAAAGATTTTATTAATTGGATTAACTCTATTCGGTTTTATAATGAAGTTTGTCCATTTGTTCAAATTCTTCCTTTGTTATCTGGTTTACTTTATTGAAACTAATTATGCAAGAATGATATTCTCCACTTGAACCCAATGCTATATTTAAAAAAATAAGATATTTTTTTATACTTCGTCTTGAATATCCTTCTGCAATATTTCTACTGATACTATGAGAAGAATCAATACAACGTCTATCTTCATGAGCGATTAGCGAATAATTAGATACTGTTTTTTCTTTCCATTATTCCATTATTCCACTATTATTCGCTCCCACAGTCCTTCCCACAACCTGCTCATGAGGTTTTACTCGTTCCCACTTGCCCTCCCACAGGCAACTCGTGAGGGATTCGCTCGTAAACTCGCTCACCGTTCGCTCTCAAGTTCGCTCAAACGTTCCATTATT